>Ga0126342_10004067_pt1 | contig 24673 bp, 25 predicted proteins | sample Cyp1metagenome_FD_92528 | JGI IMG/M metagenome (GOLD analysis project Ga0126342, IMG submission 92528) | Coral microbial communities from Lord Howe Island, Old Settlement Bay, Australia - Cyphastrea 1 metagenome | ecosystem: Host-associated > Invertebrates > Cnidaria > Coral ...
TCAACGAAGAACAAACCCTTCCGCGATTGCTCACTGTGGTACCGCGGTTGCTACGCGATTGGCTGAGCGATTGAGGGCTGTCCGGGAAAAGGTATTTTGGACAACCCCCATATATATATATAATAACAAAAACAACAATATGGCAATAATCATCAAAGAATAACCTAGATATCTATGTGGCACTTATTGGTTGGACATGATTTGGAGATTGATCTGAATTGCTTGCTGAGGGTGCATTCTGTGCACACGGCTTCGAACCAGCGGAGGATCCAGTATGCGAGGAGATGCTGGCTCAACATGGCATGGCCCAACTGCAAAAAATTGCTTGGTTTGTGTCCTTTGTGTTGTCATGCGGTGAATTTATTTAAATGTGAATGTGAAGTGGGTCCCTCAGGATTTGGTTTGTACTGCCCCATGAAGCGCTTGAATTTGTGTCCCACTCAAAACGCCAGTCAGTGTTGTGGTTCCCGGCTGCAGTTTTGCCTGATCAAGCTGGTGAATTGATATCCAGCCTGTCGAATTCCGTAGCCCCGGTAGTGATCAATTCAGCCACAATGATTTGTTGCTGCGAGAGCCCATGGAACGATGAGATGGCCCTAGACATTTCACCCCAGAGAGTGTTAGAAAACTCTGGCGAGCAAGTCTTGCCAGACAAAGTGCCATTGAAAGGTACAACCCTCAGTGTCGAGAGGACAGGCCTCAGTGTGGAGAGTACAGGCCTCAGTGTAGGTCTCACTGCGGACTGGAAATCGAAGAATACTTTGAACGCCGTCAGCTTTGGGGTGGACAAGGAACAATGCTATCTCTTCACCGTTGGCTTGCACAGAGCTCCAGATACCAGCTTCGGTTTGGATCTATCTGCCGCTGGCCGGATTTGCTTAGTAAATGCGGTGGGTGAGAACAGTTTGATCTCAGACTGGAACCGGATGTGGCTTGAGAAAGGTGCCAAGGAACAAACTGTACAGCAATTTGACCGACTGGTTGCCTTGAACACCGAGAGACCTTCAAAAGGAAGAGATATGATGCAGAAGCTTCGCGAAAGCACGGGTCAAGTGAACATCGTGATCCAGCGACCCATCATTCGCAAGATCAACATCAACAAGAAGTTAGGGGAGGAGCTTGGTATAACCATCATTGATGGCTTCACTTTTATGATGGTGGCCTCTATCGCCGAAGGCGTTTTCAAAGACCACAATCACAACGCAGCTCATGCAGAAGATATTATACATCTCCCAACCCTGATCGTAGCAGTTGATGGGATGAGAGGCAATGGCTCTGAACTCTTGAAGTTCATGCGGGAAGCCGAAGGCCCTTTTGAAGTGGGGGTGTTGTACTACGATTGATTTGAGCATGTATGATATTGATCTGAGTCATTCTGAGTCGTCTAAGTTATCTCAGGATTGGCCTGGTCAGTCTTCTCGTTTCACCCACGACCGGGGCTAGGTCTTTGCAGAAAGCTGGAGCTCAACACGACTTGAAAGCTGAAGGCTTCGACAAAAAGCGCAGTGCCGGAAGGGCGCAACGGTTTTTTGCAGAAATGGAGGGGGACACTGATGGGTGACAATGGATATCAATGGATGCAATTTTTTGCGAAACTGGTAAACAGATATAAACACGACATGTGGGACGTGGGATTTGGAAGTCTGCTACACTTTTGGACATGGTGGACTCCACAGGATCCCTGGAATACACAACATGACCCCAATGCCATACAATGCCAGGACGGTGTTCTGGTGCCAGAGGTGCCTGATGCAGCGCCGAGATGTGATGCGATTCGATGTGGTGCGATGTGGTGAATGTTGTGTGTGAATTTGTATGCAAAGTATGTAATGTTGTGTATTGATACGCAATGTATCGTAATGTTATGTAATGTATGTGCGCATCATGTATGACTATGTACGCAATGTCGTGCATGCAAACCTATTCATGTATATAAATGTTTTTGTTTTTTTAAAACTGGCATGTATATAGATGAAGGCAAATAGTGCTATGTATTGGTATGTAACGGTATGCAAGGCAATGCAATGCAAGTCAATGTTATGTTATGTACTCATGTCGTGTATACATGCATGCTAGTATATATAATTACACAACATATCCATACACACACATATATGTATATATATACATGTATTCATATCTATCTCTAATATCCATATCTCTCTCTCTATATACACCCAGGATCCACATCTATATCTATATCTAATAGCTATAGCTATAGCTATATCAATATCTATATCTACATCTATGTCCATATCTATATCCATACCTATATCTATGACTGCTGCAGATGCAAAGACCTGTGCTAGGTCTTTGCCTGCAGACCCTTGCAGAGGTTCACGACAACGCAGGGGCCTTGGTGCAACCATGGCAGCCATGCCCTTGATCCATCTGCCTGGGCTGTTTGGATTGGCCACAGCCTTTTAGCATGCGTAACAATTTTGAATAATGTGGGTAAAACACTGCCATAAACCATCCCCCAAACCACCATAAATAGGTGGTATAAAACCATTCTCAAATGGGTGGTTTATTCTTGTTTTACCCACATCAGATATGCATAGGTCAAACTTCAGCCCCAACCTGAGAGAACTGTGGCCTTCATGCGAGAACTGAGGCAGCGGCAGGCATGGCCCAGTGGTCTTGCCACAAACGGGGTTCCAGTTCTTGCTGTATCCAAATTTTATAATTAGTTGCCACCAAATGAACCTCTCAGGCTGACATAACTTCAGTGACTTGCGTGTCTTGCGTGTCTTGCGTTCCATGTCTACTCAGGATCTGTGGTCACAAGTCACAACATGTACAGGAGCTGCTAAGGTTTGTCTACATGCCAGTTGCCAGTTGCGCAGCTCAAGCTCTGGATCGTTGAGTCTGCCAGACTTTGGCAGCAAAAACTCTTCCTATGTCCCTCGTATATCATCATTTTAGGCCCTTGAAACTGTCCCTTGGAAACCAAACCACTGAAGCTTTGAAGCTTCGTTTCAGAGGCGGCTCCGTTGTGGTACGTGCGGGGCCTAAGGATGCATGTGAATTGACCTTTCGATCTACGATGAATTTAATTTGTAAAGAGTGGATGTGTCTCCGGTTTGTTGTGCCAGTTCTCTTCCCTGGAAGGGTTGCATGCTACTGCATGCTGAATGAGACATCCCAATGTATAAACATCAAAAAATTGGACTCATCTCTTGACAGCTGCTTCCATTGTAAACCGCACCAAAAACATCCAAAAACCGCCGAAAACATGTGGGCACGGCAAAATTGGATGGTTTAACACAAAACAATATATATATATATATATAAAACCCGTATCCTGAAGGGGATGGAGAGAGAGGGAGAGAGAGAGAGAGAGATGTATCCTTTTGTGTATTTAGTGGGTCCATTGCTACCACCCATTTTTTTGGCCGCACCCACTTTTCTAACGATTTTTGGGATGGAAGATATGGCATTCCACTAGGCTTACGGGTCCTCGTTTGAAAGGTGCTACCGCCTGCCATGTAGCGGTGGCCCAGGAAACTACGAAGCCAATGGTTTTCCTTGGAAATGCAGGCGTACGCGGGTTGGTTTTGCATAGCAAGTGCTTGCGAGCTGCTTCCAGGAGCAGTTTTAAAGGTTGTGCTGGATGGGACATTGCCTTTCCAAATCCAATTGTAATTTCTGGTCAACTACAGCATTCCGATTCATCATTTGCATAGGAGTTTGCAGGTGAAGAGTGAATCCATCCGCAGCAGTATGGTTGAAGGGGGGCGACCCCATGTTCAGAATTGTATAGGCAGGCACAAGATGAAACAAATCAGTGTCATGGGTCAGCACACCAGCTCAAACCCAGAAAGCCCCAGCTCCTTTAGCAACTTGATGTGAGCTTGGCAAATGTGACATGACCTGACAAACCTAGCCAGACCAGTTGAGCATGGCCTGGCGGGCTGTCCAAAGCCATGGGCTGGGAGAAATTGTGCAAGAGAAAAGTTGCTATCGTTTGCGACTCTGATGATGAGAGCACGATCACCACGATCACCACGATCACCTCCAGGGACTGCAAGTGCAAAAAGACCCTGAGCGTTTCAGAGAAAAAAATTGAAATCGAGATCGACAGCGACGATAGCGACGATAGCTTGGAAACATTGGAAACAGTACCGAAAAAAGATCTTGATGAACTCATTGGACCGGACTTTCTGGGTACCCCGAAGTCCAAGAGGTTGCCAGCTCTAAAAGATCCACCTTCCGCGAAGGTACGGTTCCTGAAGCTCAGGCCGGATACACCCGAGAAGCTGCCAACGGTGAAGCAGGTCACTCCAGGTGAACAAATCGAGCCCAACAGCTCTAAACCTGGATCAGATCGGCCAGATCTCCATCCAAAGTCTGGAAAGTCTGAGCGCTTCGTGGAGAAAATCAGGTCGACGATTAAAGATCAGCCCCCTGAAGCTGAAAAATCTGAAAAACCTTTGCCTCCAAAAGCTTCGCCATTGATGTTCCGGCTTGACAACTCCAGGGCATCACTTTTAAAACCAAAGGCACCTCGGAAGTCCAAGCATTTTCCTCACAGAGTTTCAGCTCCACCTCCAGTCCTTGACTGTGATGAGTTGCTGGCCTCAGCCGCCGGGAAACGGCTGGCTGACCCGGCTGTCCCGGCTGTGGCCCCACAGCTGCAACGGCCCGGGGTGGCACTGGTCATCAAGAAGCGCTGGTGTGATGAGATCTTCGAGGGAAGCAAGGTCTGGGAGATTCGAGGAAGTTCTTTGGCGAAGAGAGGCCGCATTTGTATCGCGCAATCGAAGTCGCAAATGCTGGTGGGAGAAGTTCTTGGCTGCAAGCTTGCACCTTTCTTTTTCTTTTTTTGGATTTTCAGCTCCAACATGCTCCAACTGCAATTTTACAAGCCCGAATCTAGTTTAGGGCACTTCCATGTCCTTTTTTTGTTCGATTGTTTCAAGTTTCCCATCCACATCTGAGATCATTTGAGGAGATCATCTACATTTGTCACAATACTTGGCATCACTGTGCAAGGAGATAACCCCAACCGACTGAAACTTCTAGGTTGGGCCGTTGGGCCTTCCCAGTATCTTTGGCCTTCCAGGTTGAGATTGTCAACTGCCTGAAGGTGGGCCGGAAGGTGGATGGCAAGCTGGTCCCCTGGAGCAACAGCCGCCAGGACGTGCAGAACTTCATCGGCGCGCGCGAGAATCTGCCGAAGCATTGCGTAGAAGACCTCAGCTGGGTGCCCTATTCCAAGGCAGGGACAGCGAAGGTCGAAGGTGTGCTTGTGAGGTAAGATTGCAACAATCCAAAGTTTACGATAATTATGATATGAATTGAGCGTGGAAGCCACCTTTACTATGCAAGTGCGCCCCTATTATGGTGATTCGTATTCTTTAGTGCTTGCGCGCGTGAAGGTGTCTCAGGGTCATTGACACTTCCAGCACAGCCCTGTCAAATCTGCAGGTCTTTGCCTGGGTCCTGGACAAGAAGCTCCGCTATGCTGAGCCACAGCCATATCGCCACAAGAAAGGCTGCATCCAGTGGGTGAAGCTGGAGCCTGGCCTCGAGGCCAAGCCCCGGCACAGCTTCGGCGTGCGCCGCAGGTCGCAACTGGGGGCGGCCTCGCGGAGGGCGCGGCCGGTGCAGCCGGTGCAGCCGGTGCAGCCGGTGTTGAGTGCAGTGGCCTTGAGACCAGCCACCAGCAATGAACCTGCCTGGAGGGTTCCAGCAAATGCACATGTCAAATTTCTGGAGGATGATCCAGATCCTCCACACCATGGAGAGCCAATTGACGTGGATTAGTCAATTGGTCACTAAACCATGCACAGGTCATGGTGGGGAAGCATCAAAGATGCATCGTGGACAGGAGCGCGTGCAAGCGTGTTTGTACGTGTGCAAAAGCTTGTGAGTTGACGCAATGCCGCAATGGCCTCATCCCCCCAGTTGCCTGGTTTAGTGTTGGATCCATTCAATTTCGGACCCCTTTGCACAGGATTTCTATGTGTATATATATACATACACATAAAATAATGATGAATAAGTAAATAAACAAATGCACACGCACACACACACACACGTATATATATATACATACACATACAAACAAATATAAAGAATATCATAAATACACATACAAAAAAACAAATCAGTAAATAAATAAGTAATTAATTAAACAAATAATTAAATATAAATTTATAAATATACATATATGTATATACATACACTTCAATGAGGGGAACCGATTAGTGGTTGGAATTGCTTGAGGCCCCCCAGTCTCTGGATTGCCCGCAACATTGCCTGGGGCCCGGCCTTTCTCGTATGATGCTTGAGGGAGTGAGAGTGGTTCACTTAGAACTGAATCCATGGCACGAAGCTTCCCTGCTGGTTTTCCGGCTTTTCCTGTATCATTCCTTGTCCAAGCCAAGCTGGCTTGGCCCCGAGGTTGATCTCGGCCCTCGCCGCGGCAATTTTGAGTTGCAGCCTTAATCAGCCAACCTTGGAGACTTTTTTTTGGTTGCCATTCATATCATTCATTATATTATAGATCTTGGATCATCTTGGATCCATGAAGCAGCCTGAAAATTGGCCACTGGCGATTTAGTCTGATCCAAGCAATTTTTGCCCAGATTTGTTTGTAATTACATACCTTTGGCAGTTTTTGGATTCAGTTCGGAGTTGTGTGGCTGATAGTTTTCTGAATTTGCTTGGAGACTTAGGTATCGGTGCATGCACGTTCGTGTCCATTGCAAGAGCCTAAGAGTAATCCCTGGATATCCCTGGCATACATGGAGGATCTAAGTTCAGCCAAGCAACATGCAATGATTCGTGGGATCGTCTGATTTATCTGTGTATGCGGTATGCCCCGGTTTAATGACCCCTCAATGGCGGACCATGAATGACCAGGTGATTGACCAGTGGATTTGCCTTGTCAATGATGATGAATGTTGGCAATATGACAATGCAGGCGAAGAAAAGACAACCCAAGAAGCGTAGACTACTCATTGGCTGGGGCACCTAGATTTTACACAATTGTTGGTTTTCTTGTGTGGCCTCTTGTGGGCTCCCAACTCCAAAGAAACGCAGCAATTGAAAATTGAATATTCTCTAAAGAAAAACTGAGCCTTTATTCCACATTCTTATTCCTTTAATGATTGTTTATGATTTTTTCCAGACAAATCTCCAAATATTGGGATTTCAAAAAGAAATTTGAGCCGTGCTTTAAGGTGAGTCGCGACGATCCATCTCTACAGACCATAGCGGCCATAGCTCCGAGGGGAGCTACAGGCAGGGAAGGTGGAAACCATTGGATTTGTTGGGATGGAACTGATGGAACCATGATGGAACCATGTAATCTTTTGGATTTTGGTTGGACTTGGATAATTTGGGTTTGGATGGGAACCCAACAGTTCATAGTTTTTATGTTTTGGGTGCTTTTCCCGAGAGCGCCTGAGCGGAATGGTTCTTCTAAGAGTGGAGGTCTGCTATACATCTTCATATGCTCACATCTTCATTGTTCACATCTTCATTGTTCACATTTTCATTGTTCACATCTTCATTAATCTTCATTAATCTTCATTAATCTTCATCGCATCTTCTCATCTTCTCATCTTCAAATCTTCTCATCTTCAAATCTTCTCATCTTCTCTCTCTCTCTCTCTCTGTCTCTCTCTCTCTCTCTCCTTCTCTCTTCTTCTCTCTTCTTCTCTCTCCTTCTCTCTCTCTCTTGCCCTCTGTCACGGTCTCTCTCCTTTTTCTTTTCTCTCTTGATGCCGCAGGCAATGCCGACGAGGCGCCACGAAATGGCCACCCTTTCGCACGAAATGAAGTTAGAGTGTAAAAAACTGACGGTTTTTTGCGAGTTTGGTTGGTCCGGCGGCCACCCTTTCGCATGAAATGAGGTTCGAGTGTCCAAAACTGAGGGTTTTTTGCGAGTTTGGTTGGTCCGGCGGCAACCCTTTCGCATGAAATGAGGTTCGAGTGTCCAAAACTGAGGGTTTTTTTGCGAGTTTGGTTGGTCCGGCGGCAACCCTTTCGCATGAAATGAGGTTCGAGTGTCCAAAACTGAGGGTTTTTTGCGAGTTTGGTTGGTCCGGCGGCAACCCTTTCGCACGAAATGAGGTTCGAGTGTCAAAAACTGAGGTAAAATTGCGATATTAGGGTGTCCGCGGTCCTTTCGTTCGAGTGTAGAAGTTGGTGTGTGCGAAAGGGGCGTTTGTGTGTGTAAAAGTGGTGTAAAAGAGTTTGTGTGTAAAAGCGTTTGCGTGTAAACCTGTTTGTAGAAGCGTTGGTGTGTAAAAGCGTTTGTGTGTAGAGGTGTTTTTGCGTACAAGCGTTTTTGTGTAAACATTCTTGTGTGTAAAAGCGATTGTGTGTAAAAGAGTTTGTGTGCGAAAGAGTCTGTGTGTAAAAGTGTCTTTGTGTAAAAGTGTTTCTGTGAAAAAGGGTTGTGTGTAAAAGTGTTTGTATTTTGTGTGTAAAAGAGTTTGTGTGTAAAAGTGTGTGTGTGTGTAAACGTGTTTGTGTGTAACGGTTCTTGTGCGTAAAAGTGATTGCGTGTAAAAGTGTTTTTGTGCGGTAAAGAATCTCCGTGTAAAATCGCACTTGCGTGTAACGCATGCTTGTATGTAAAATTGTTTGCTCAATTCTTCTTCCTGTGTCTCCTTCGTTTCATCTTTCTTTTCTTTCTCCTTCAATTTCTTCATATGTACTTACTTTTCACAACATTTTACGCATCATCGTATATTTCTATATTTACGTTTTCATGCTATTAGACCTCTCACTATGCTCCTCTACGCTCTCGGGCCATCAGTCGTCTAGTTTGGTTTATGGATGTCGACACATGAAAACATGGGAAAAACGGACCAGGCGCCACCGCAATGGGCGCCCACAAGACCCACAAGAGCACACAAAGATGATTGCCGTTTGTGGGAATGAACATGATGGCTAGTGACTAGTGCATAGATTGGGGGCATGGAAACGAGACACACACACAACTTTTCTTTGCTTTGTTGAGTGCTGGCCGCAATCTGGCGCAGATACAGATGACTGTTGGTGAGTGAAGCCATGAGTCACAATGAACAGATGGCAACACCTGCAACTGCTGGAGTTTTCTCCCAGGAGTGGCTCAGACTCTGGCAGCGAGGCGCCGATTTTTCACCCTTAGAGGAGGATCCCAAATTGGACACACGCTGCTGCCCAGATTAATGTCAGTAAAGCGCGTGGGTCCCGTGGCAGGCAGACCTGTCTCCGGTAGAACCTCCCAAGGTGCGGCACCCGCAGGCCTGGTAGAAGCATCCTGCCACCAGAAAATTCTGCAGATGTTTATCAAACTTATCAAACTTTTTGGGCCTCAGGTGTCCAGAGACTGGCGCCAGCCCGCGGCTGCACAGGCCCCGCAGGAGCAGTCCCGGAGGCAGGGGAAATGGTCCATGTTGTCATCTGGCCCACCAGGGGGTCAATGAAGTTTGCCAGTGGATTGAACCATAGCTACAGTATCACAGAAAGAGAGCAGACAGACAGCCAGACAGACAGACAGACAGATAGATAGATAGATAGATAGATAGACAGGTAGATAGACAGATAGACAGACAGATAGATATGATATACACGTATATATTCATCGAAGGAAGTTTAGAAGTCAAACTTCCGACAATATGGACAGATGAAGCAGCAGATATGGGAAGAGGCAGAGAAGAGAAAGAGACAGAAGGGAAGAAGTCAGAGAAGAGAAAGGCAGAAGAAAGACGATCAAGTTGCGCGAAAAGGTAGACAAGTCGCAAAACACAGTGTTTTTTCCAATGTTTTGTGGCTCCGGAGGGTCGAAAAGTAGGCTCTCGAAAGCGGTGGGTGGGGAGCCGTCTGGGGAGATGAGAGATGAACAATTGCACGCGGTCGCCATGGCGCGAAGCAGATTTCGAAGTCAACGTGTCAAAAAACACCTCAGACTCGGAGCACTTTTAGACGTTCAGATGCTCCAAGAGTGCACGCCGTGGTGGCGCCAAGCACATTTCGAAGTCGCAATGGTAAAAGCACCGCATGTTCGGAGCACTTTTGGAAGTTGAGATGGTCAAAAAGTGGCGGCGTTGTGGCGCGAAGCGTATTTTTACGTCAACTGTGCAAAACGCCTCAGCATCGGAACGCTGGTGGGAGTTGCCAGAGGGGTTGCATTTTGGCCGGCCTTCAGGTTTGGTAAGATGATTTTGCGTGACAGGCGCAGCATTTCGCTTGACCTGGCCTCACTTTTTCGCGGCATGCGCAGTTTACAGAGATGGCGCGGAAAAATCACAAAACGCATTGGTACGAGGCTCTGGGCTCAGCACTCAGCTTTCCATTTTTAAAGGAAGTCTCGCAGAGTTTCTGCATTTTTGATGTCGTCAACTTCCAAATCTGAAGGAAGTCTCCCAGAAAAGCTTAGCTTTTCAGCTTTCAATTTCCAAATTTCAAGGAAGTCTCGCAGAATAGCTTTGTTTTCAAGCTTGCAGATAGACAGGTAGAAAGACAGATAGATGAAAGAGAGATAGATAGACAAATGGATAGAAAGACAGATAGATAGATAGACAGATAGTAGACAGATAGATAGAAAGCCAGATAGACAGACGACGGATGGATGGATGGATGGATGGATGGATGGATGGATGGATGGTAGGTAGACAGATAGACAGATAGACAGATAGACAGATAGACAGACAGACAGACAGACAGACAGACAGACAGATAGATAGATATGTAGATAGATAGATAGATTGCAAGATAGACAGGCAGATAGATAGACATATAGATAAATAAATAATTAGACATATATTTGTAGATAGACAGATAGATAGACAGATAGATAGACAGACAGATAAAAAGACAGCTCGAAAGATAGACAGATAGATAGAAAGACAGATAGAGAGACAGACAGACAGACAGACAGACTGACTGACTGACTGACTGACTGACTGACTGACAGGCTGACTGACAGACAGACAGACAGATAGATAGCCCGACGCTCCAACCACCTCTCAATCCATCAATGGATTCGCTCTGCTATCCATGGTTCACAACAACAAAACTCTCCTATAATTATAGGTTTCCTATCTTTGAAGCTTGGGGAGAGATAAAATTCATGCAACATCATGCAATTCATTTGAGAAGTTTGCAGTCCCAGTACTGGCAATGGTGATGGGGACGGAAATCGGCCACACTTGCAACCTACGACTTTTCATGACTTTTCGCAATGTGAATGACGGCGAGGCAAGAGGAGGAGATACGAGCGAAGATGCTGGCTGAGGACTGGGGAAACTAGTGTCTGAAATGTTGATCTTTAAAAAGGTATCGAAGCAGCAAAGGAAAGACGGGCACGTATTTTCTGCCCCGCCATTACCGCCATTATCAAATGTGGGAATGGTGCGAATTTTGGGGTTTTGTCCCATTTCATCATGTTTGTCATGCCTTTTTTCAGGAGAGAGAGCGAGAAAAACAAAAACGTGAAGAAAAGAGGCCGGTGCAAGCACAACCAAGTCTACGAAACCGGTCTCAAAAACATGGTCTCAACGACAAAGAGAACATGTCGAACCCATCCAAGAACAGGGGGAATTCCCAAAATCATCAACAATCATCAACAAAATTATTAATCATCATTAAATATCATTAATAATGAACAATAATCAAATTAATCCACCAGAAAACCCCTACATTTTGACCAAGAACGGGTTCACCGTGACTTATGTTCCAGCTGCAGGCGGCTCTTACAGCTCCAAGAGCAGCCCCAAAATCCCCAACCACCGCAGCCACCGCACCTGGGCTTTGAATGTTCACCCTGTATGCAGTGTCAGCGAGTAACTGCTGCGATGCGGAGTCTTAGTTTGTCATCAGTGCGCAACATGACCAAAAGTCTGATTTGCTCCATCAGAATGAGGCCCAAAGAGAGGATTCTGTGCCTTGGCTCTTTGTGCGGCACAGTGCTCGGGAACACATCTACAGATTGTACAGTAGGTCTTGCTGTCCAGCTACCAAAGCCATTGTTTTCTGTACCTGCTTTTGGGATTTGAAGTTGGAATATGTTGGAGACTTTGTCTGCAGTTTTGGCCCTCGCAGGAGCTGATAAAAAGCAAAGTCACAACATGCATGCAGATTGTCGTTGGGAAAATGCATCTAAATTTCTGGAACACCTTTTCCAACGTAAAGCCAGGCAGGATCTAAACCTGAGTCAACAGCCCCAGAACTCCAAGCAGAATCACTTTCGCTTTTGGCGAGATGCCCCTGCAGCAGCGACAGTGGCTTGATATGCCTGATTCTTTGCTCAAGAAAGTGAGTGCCAGGTGTCATTCGGATTAATGGTTCAATCACACCAAGTGACCAAGCATGAAGCCGGGACATACGCTCTGTTGTGCTGGAACTGGGTGTAGTAGCTTTGTGTATTCGGAGGGTCAGCCATCGAAAATCATCGAGTTTTTGGGGCCCACGTCCCGCTTTAAACATCCCTGCCTGCCATGCGCCCTCGCGTAATGCGCCCTTTTGACTCGGCGCGGCGGAGGGTGGCTGCATTGCGGCCATCGGCGTGCCGACACCTGAGCGGCCAAAGTGCGGCCGCGGGGGTTTGGCCGCGCCGCGCTTTGACAGGCTTGGGAGGTGCAAATGGGTTGGGAATGGTTGGGAGGGTTCGGGCTGGTTGCTGGAAAGCACACATGGCAATGGAAAATCCACGGGCCCCTTGCTTCCATCTACCGTCTTAACAAACCAATTTCCATTGCCAGGATAAACTTGAGTGTGACATTCCGGTGGTCCATGTGACTTTTGACCCGTGCAGGCATAACAACCGCCATTGGCATTGCAACTTTGGTGGATGAAGGCTGGGATTGCAAAAAAGTCAACTGGGATTGTTATCCCAGGGGAGAACCATGACCACGAAAGAAAGTCATCCAATAACTATTCAATGCCCAGTGCCCTTGGTTTGCTAATTTCATCACAGCACATTGGTGTTCTCCAAACAGCCATGTTCATATCTTTCCCTAGTCCTTGACTTTTTCAAATCAATGTTCTGGATGATTTCGGTCCCCCAATTCATGGCCTCAGGCTGCAGACGTTGTGCAGATTTTTGGGTGTGTGTATTGCCCATCTATGCGCAGCTTGACCGCGACTGAAGGCACATCCATTTTTGCATCAACTGTGCGGCAACTGGGTCGCCGTACATTCGAGCTGAGGCACTATAAATTTGTGGACAAAATTTCCCATCCAACCGCTTCCCCGGAGAGATCTGCGGAGTTTGCCGCTTTGGCAACAAATGCTATGCACTTGGGAGCTGGGGAAAAAGGGGGCAAGAATGGGAATTGCAAATTGCTCGCGGTTCTAATGTGCTCTACTGGTACTAAGTATGTTTCTGCGGCCTTTCCCTACCCAGGTTGCGACGCATTTTTGGGTAAACGAGGTAAACGGAGAATAACGCATGCCGGGAATGCGTCAACTGCCCAGCCGAGGAGAGGCTGCATGACATCTATTCCCCCATCGTGAGGGATGCTACTCTGAGACTGCGCGGCTACTACCTGAAAGTCGCTCAATTCTTTTCCATGCCCCTCAACTGCAGATCCGAGCAATCCATATCGATATATAGCCCCACCGGGCCCTGCTCGTATGTATAGCTCTTTCTGGCGAAAATAAAACCGTCGCTGAAACGCTGAGGCGAGACGACTATGTGCCAAAGCAGTATCTGGACTGGGCCAAAAAACTACAGGCAAGTTGCTCCTAATTGGTAGTAGGTATTATGGGTCACTATGGGCCATTGAAAACACCGGAGCATTTGCAATGTCCTTTAACTAGGACCTGTTTTTCATATTAGTGAGGAAAAACATGGAAAAACGAGGATGTTTCATGATGTTTCAGTCATTGTTATGTAATCCCCATTGACCAAAAAATGCCCATGCCACATCTTGGTTCGACAACCAATAGTACCTATATATACCGATATAAATTAGGCTGTCAACCCTGCTCGCATTGCACTATTTGATTGCCTGAATATCATTGAGTATCACTTATTTGTGTACATTTTATCAAGTACACCCTTGCTCATCATTGCATGTTGCACCCGCCAAACCGAATTCCAAATCACTTGCGGGTGGTTTCACATGTGCTCCCTTTCCAGCCCCTGATCGACTTAGACTTTCGGGACAGGCAGAAGCCCCCGTGGCGTTGGACGCCGAAAGTGCGAAACGCTGCGTCGCCAAAGAGTTAGGGCTAGGCACTGGTTGTCACTGCTTTCATGCGTTTCATAAAGAGTGTCTTGATCGGCTAATTATATAGATTGGCCAGCGGACAGTCACGCCCGACAAGAGAGAGAGAGAGAGAGAGAGAGACTGGCCAGAGAATGACAATTTCTTGAGAAGCGTTGTATTTGCAGGCCGGCACTCGTGTCTCTTTGTTCTTTTCTTTCCCGGGGCAAATTGGCAAACATTGTATTTTCATATATTTTCATGTATTTTCTCAGACATCCTTGCGGCAAGGTCGAGTTGAAGAAGCCTTCAAGGATTGGAGCAGCAAGCCTATTGGCTCTGCTTCAATTGGGCAGGTGCAGTTGTATTGTTTGCTGTGTCGGTTGCTGTTCGAACCTGTGCTGTGCTGACCAACTGGTCTATAGCAAACCCGCGAAGGTATACAAAGCCCGACTTCGGTCCACAGGTGAAGATGTCGCTATCAAGGCACCAGCGTGAGAGTTTCGCCGCCAAACTTTGGAAGATTTACCATGACTCAGTGGCAGGTGCAGATGCCCGGAGCGGAACGGCTCTTTAGGGTGGACATCCGCACGCTGAAGATTTTTACCAGCACCTGGGCCATGGTCGTTTTTGCTTCAACCAAGCCTGGGTCTGGTGGTTCCCTTGTGCTAGAGAGTCCCACCCTGCACCTGCACTGCCTCCTTGCACCGCACCTGGAGCTTGGAAGAGACATGAAAGAAGCCAGATACTGTTCCCAATTTCTCTTCCAATTTCATTCAAACCTGTATGTAGATCCTTAGATTTTAGGTCTGTACAAGCGACTCGCTGCCTGGTACCCATTGAAAGGGGATCTTTCACCCTGGTGCCAAGGACTTGCTTTTCCCTGGGCGGTTGACCATATCAGCGAGCTGGACACTGGGCTAGCTGCGTTTTTCTATGGTTTTTTCTGTTGTGCATTCCCGTCCGCTCCGGCCGCCGCAAAGGCATTTAGATCAAACAAATTGTGGAAAAGCTTTGTTTGTAAAAGCTTTTGTGTCTGAACACTTCTCTGTGTAAACGCGTTTGTGTGTAAAAACTCCTTGGTGTAAAGACTTCTCTGTGTAAAAGCTTCAGTGTCTAAAAACTTCTCTGTGTAAAGGTTTCTGTGTGTAAAAACTCTTCTGTGTAAAGACTTCTCTGGGTTAAAACTTCTGTGTAAAAACTTTATCAATCATCATGCGTTAAGAACTTCATTCATCATTCATTATCCGTATTTATCCGTCATCATCATTCATCATCCGCCATCTTCATACTTTCTTTTCCATCCTCTTTTGATCTACTCCCTCCTGCTTTTCTTTCGGGCCACACTGTCGTTTAGTATTTGTGGATATTTGTCCCAGTTACGTGAAGGCCCCAAACTGACTGGTTAACTGCTGAGGAAAAAATGTTTGAATCCGAGTTTGATTACACCTTAGAGCGGGAGAACATGGAGAAGGTCCGCACCAATGTGGCGCAACGCTGGGGTGATCGCCGGGTGCTTATTTGGACATATTTGGACACACGATAGGACATGACTGGATGCTGACAAGACATGCAGAGCAAACCTGAAGTATTCATTTAGAACCACCCCCCAAAAACACTTGTCCTGGCGCACATGAATACTTTCTTCCGGTTTAAGTTTCCTTGTTGGATTTTTGGAGTAGTATGGTATCTGGAACCCTTGCTGCCTACGACCATTAACTCATGGGAGCGCAAAACTGTCTCCAAGGTGTCATCATTCCAAAGACCTTCCCAGAGCTTTGTACCAGAAGAGTCCTTTGTATGGCACCTTGGACTCAACGCCAGTTGGTGCTGGTGGAAGATCTTGCTGACAACTACAGGTATGAAGCATCATGAAGCTATACTGGGTTGACCATCAATTCCAGACCTGCATATGCGTTCGCGGAGGTACGTGTAGGCATTCACTAACACAACAAATTCAAGACCCAGAAAGATAGAAAGATCTGCGCACATGTGACTAATTGTGATTACATGTGTGCTTTGTGCTATATGTATCCACATATGTCCACATACTAGTATCATGCCAAAATGCTGGTTCAGACAAATTCATCCAACTGACCATCAGAACAAAGCCTTCTTAGGTGCCAAAATGCTTTGGTGATGTTTGCTTTGGCATTCGCTGGTCGTTTCGCCATGGGTTTCACCATGGCTTTCCCCGCTTCGCCTGCCGGCCCAGCAATTCCTCGACGGGGAGAAGCTGGTCGACGGCATGCTGCGGCGCGTCCGCAGTGCTGCGATGCAAGCAGGCCGCGACCCGGATGAGCGCCGTGGCAGCACGGTGGAGCTTGCGTTTCCATCAGCCGATCCGATGGACAGGTCACCTATGGATACCTATGGGACAGAATGGAGAATGGGTGGATGATGGATGCATCCAATTTATCATATTTATCCATCAACAGCTATTGTCAGGTCATTATTCTTATCATTTCTTATCTGTTTTTGGATCTGTTGGTCACCAGGCCCAGATCCATTTCAAGCCAACGACAGCACCAGGTTCCTATCGCATCACCTGGAAGCATTACGCACGGGCAAGCTCATGCCGCGCACCGCCGGGAGCCGCAGATACATGCTGCGAGAGGTGTTTGTTCCCATTTCTCGGGAATATATATATATATATATATATATCATATTTGATAGTTATAATATATATATATATACCATATTTGATAGTTATATATATATATCATATTTGATGGTTATAATATATATATATATATTATATACCATATTTGATAGTAATAACATTAACATATATACATATATATGCACATACACAGACAGACAAACAGACAGACACACAGACACACTCACGCACGCACGCACGCACACATAATATAATTACACATGAATGAACATATACAGGATACATCTCACTTTGTTGATGCCTTTGTGCGATAGATAGATAGATAGATAGGCAGGCAGGCAGGCAGGTAGGTAGATTGATCACAATATAATTGCTCTTTACTTTAAAGCGATTTTGCTGTTTGAAAGCTTCATAATTTTGGTCCATACCTTTCCCCCATCTTTTAGGCGCGCTCTGCCCGCTGGCGTGCGAGTGTTTGGAAGATGATGCAACGCGTGCGTGGAGCAGATGATATCAATTTGCCGGCGCTGATGGAGCAGTCACTGGATACCGTAGATGATGGGGCAAACTGGGTTGGCTCTGGCAAAAATGACAGTCACCCTCAGATTGCGAAAAGGGTAGTCAACGCAATTTGGATGCTCAGAAAAGTTCTTCACCAAGATTTGTGCAACTCTGTGTTGATGCTGAAGCTTTGGGCATTTGCATAGGAAGATCAGAAGACGGTTTCTTTGCGCAATGTTTTTCAAGTCCGTTGTCAGACGTCAACTTTGTTACAGTCAATCGAGGCTCATGCGGATCCACGGAGAACAAGTCTTTGTGGATGGGCTTTTCAATGCTGATCCCCACCCCGGCAATGTCATGCTGCTCCATGGCGCGCAGAGCGATGGAGTTGGCTTGATCGACTTCGGTCAAGTCAAGGAACGCTAGGGCCGCTAGGGCCACCAGGGTATCTGCAGGTGTGCCTGAAAATGATAGATTTACTGTAACATACTGTAAAATGATTTAACTAATTTAGCCCCCAAATAGCTATTTTAAGAAGGAACCTGATCCATGGGAATTGAGAGCGCTCTATTTTCAGACGAATTCGTGTGAGACTTCATCAAATGTGTTTTAGTTTTCTGTTCTGGCCCAACAAGCAAGGTCTCAGAATCAATTTGTTTCTTGCTTTGGGACATCGCATCTGACATGTAGCATCTCTTTTTGGAGCTGATTGTCTCCGTGAAGGTTGACCATACTATTTATGTTTATCACGTCACAAAGGATTACATATTATATCCACAAGCACGGAAATGACTTACCCGCATATCCATACTCTACATCCCTACTGTAAGAAGAAATGCACATGCATCCTTCGTTCGGCTTTCGACATTTTCTTCCCCTCCATTCCCTACATTTTGCAGATTCCCATGGCACCCATGGCGCGCAGGAGTTGTCCCTGGACTTCCGGGTGCAACTGGCCAAGCTGATCATCGCCTTGTCTCGCCGCGATGAGGCCGAAGTTGTGCGATTGGACAAGGTCGGGGCTGGGGATGGTCCCTTGATGTCCCAAATGTCATCCACAACTGGATTTCTATTCATTTTCCATGATGATCAATGATGTTCCATTGCCATGTTGGATCAAAAATGATCGAACTGATTGAACATCTCTTTCTTTCCCTGTCCCGAACCCCAACGCTACGAGCCCAAATCAATGCTTGTATCATGACGCCTTAGGATTTCGATTCAGGAATCGGTTTGAGGGAAATTCCATAGGGTAAAAGACATTGATATACCAGGCATTACCAGGCCAGGGTTGCCCCAACCCATTAAACATTGGTAAAACATTGGTAAATGATAGCCACAATTGGGGTACCTGGGGTCAGGAGATGGGCAGTCGCACCCAGCTGGGCAAGGCTGACGTGAGGCGGAATCAAACATGCTGGCCGGGAATTTCCCATAAACATGATAACGGCGGGAACATCATCTATAAGTCGAGGTTTGAATGGAAAATCCTCTTAATTCCTCTTATAAATGGAGATATTTCCAATAGACAGATTTATAAAACATATAAATGGGCTATTTTTCCATTGCCATTGCTTGATTGCCAGAGGGAGATCCTCAAATGGCCCTTTTTATGGTACCAAACCAGGGGAGAATGGGCTACCAGCCAGTTGCTTTGGTGAGACATCCTACTTGTTCGTCCCAAATGCTGATGGTCATGGTTTGGCGTTGCATTCAGAATGGAAGTGCACTTTGGGTGAATTCTTCTGAGACGATCCCTCAACTTGGTCCTTTCCCGAAATTTCACAACATCTGGTTATAAAGAGTGCATATTGCCATTATTGCATTTTTACAAATACATTTTACTAGCTTCAGAGGTCGTAACTTCAGAGGTCCCCAACATATTCCACCAATTTCCAGGTATCGGGTGGTGACCTTCTGGTTGGACCGGGACACGGATGACGTCACCAGCGGCCAATCCTTCCACGACTTTCTGGCCTGGGCCGAAGAGGAAGATCCCCTGGTGGAGATGCCAAGGGATCTGCATTTGGCACCTCCGCAGCACTCGGCTGGCAACATGAAAAATATCCCGAACAATGAGTAGGGAAATGATGGAAATGTAAGAATCCAGGTTGATTGGGGGATATTCACCATACGATCCACATTTTTCCCCACATTTTCCGCACATGTTTATGTGAAACAACTTGACATAACTTGACAGAAGGTTTTTTTTTGGGGTTACCCCTAGGTCATGGGGTACCCCCAAATCATCCATCTTCACTAGGCTTTTCCCATTAATTTTTATTATAGACCATCTATTTTTGGGTACCCTCTGGTGAACTAACAGTTTGCAATGGAAAGATCCACCATTTTTCATGGGAAAATCCACTATAAATGGCCATTTTCAATAGCAAACTGTTAGTTCACCAGAGGGTACCCAGCCGAGGTCATGAGATGTTCCTGTATGATCCGAAACCTGGCCCTGAGCTTCGGCATTCGTCTCTCCACCTCGGAGCCGTGGCATTTCGTTGGGGACCCATGGGACTTATCAACTGGTGTATACACGTAGGTGAATATACTGTACATAAGCAAATAAAAACATGTATATATATATAATATATATAAATTGCTAACATATGTGAAGCATGTGTGAAAGACGTGTGAAATATATGTGAAAGAAAGAAAGAAAGAAAGAAAGAAAGAAAGAAAGAAAGAAAGAAAGAGAAAGAAAGAAAGAAAGAAAGAGAAAGAAGGAAAGAAAGAAAGAAAGAAAGAAAGACAGAAAGACAGAAAGAAAGAAAGAATGAATGAATGAAAGAATGAATGAAAAAATGAAAGAATGAATGAAAGAATGAAAGAATGAACGAAAGAACGAAAGAACGAAAGAAAGAAAGATAAATCGATCGATAGACAGAGGGATAGAGAGATAGAGAGATAGAGAGATAGAGAGATAGAGAGATAGATAGATAGATAGAGATAGAGATAGAGATAGAGATAGAGATAGATAGATAGACAGACAGACAGACAGACAGATAGATAGATAGATAGATTGGAAATATATAGATAGATAGAGATGGAACGATAGAGATAGATAGAGACAGATCGATAGATAGATAGAGACAGATCGATAGATAGATAGAGACAGATCGATAGATAGATAGAGACAGATCGATAGATAGATGGATGGATGGATGGATAGATAAATTAGATAGAAAGATAGATAGATAGATAGATAGATAGAAAGATAGATAGATAGATAGATAGATAAATAGATAGATAGATAGATAGATGCATAGAGAGAAGTTTTATGTACAGGCTGATTGCTTATTGATAAGCCATGAGGACCTCACTTTGGTACCTGCAGATCTCATATATATGCACATGGCATCTGCCTACGGACGTGTGGTGCTCCAAACAAGCGGAAAACTTGCGTTTTACGGCTCGACCTGCAGAGATCCAAGCGAAGCTTACACAGCCGAGGACTACTGGAAACCCGAAGCCGAAGCCTTGCTCAGGAAACATGGCGTCGAGTACTGATGGATGCCGGCTTGTGGCGTTTCCCACCGCTTGAGGGCATGCAGCTGCAGACACATGACATCTTTTAGGTTCAGAAACTCTGCATCTTAGACCAGGAAGACGAAGACATGGATCACGACAAGGAGCAAAAATAAAGAAAAGGAGAAGAAGAAAACGTTCAAACATGTTCTGAATGATTGGGCCTGTCCTGACCAAAATCGTAAGTTTGGAATTCCCTTGGACGATCACACACACAACAATATAATACAATATATATATATACACTATACATGCTGAATTTTCAAAATTCTTCGTTCCCAACGTTGCACCGCAAGCAGTCGTGTGGGTGGCAGAGTCATGTGTCCAGAAGCGTGCTTGACGCTGGCTTTGCAGCGCCATTTGAGTTTCATCAATTCAAGGTTCCAGTGGAATTAGGGTTGCGGACGGCGTGAAGCTTGTACAGCTAGCTTGGCCAATCTAAGTTTTAAGCAGATTAGCCCTGGGACGTGACTTTAAAAAATGTTTCGTCTCGCTGCTGTGTCAATATCAGGGTAGCTGCCGGCTACGTCTTCATCCTCAAATCTGAAACCATTGCCATCTATTGCGAATGGTCCACAGATTTTCTGGTAAGGCGCAAGGGTTCTGATTTGGGATGTTGTCAAAGTGATCCACCAGACCGTTCTACATAAAGGACCTGATCTCCTAGCTGGCATCTATCGACATGTCCACTGCTCTCACAGGAAGAGCAGCATAGCTAGACGTTTCATGAGGACTGTCAAGTACCTCAGCACAATTCCACCCAATTTCCTGTGAAAAGTGGCATTTCTCATAGAATCTATCCAGCAACAAATGAAGTACAGATTCATGTGGAGGCTTGGCGCTGATGCCTGGCGTAGCTTCAAATGGCTTGACAATCCCGCACTGTAGATGGATCCACGGAATCTCCAGCAATTCATTCCTGAGGGGCAATGGTTGAAGTAGATGCAAGCTATTCAATTCAAAAGAATGGCGAAGTGATTGGAGCTGGCCGCAAATCTCACCGCACCATTCACTGCTTTGCGACCGTGAACTTCTTGAAGTTCTTGAATTCATTGGCTCCCATCGCAAGCTGTTTCTAATGTTGCCTTCAACGTAACAGCAGATGTCTCCATTGGTCCATGGTGCTATGCCAGGGGGAGCTCCTATCGAAGTGGCCCAGTGTGCACATCTCAGAGTCATCCGTTGTTGATGGTTGTTGGTGGTTGGTCACCTCTGGGGAGGTTGGTTGAATCGTTGTGAAGATTCTGGTGATTGTGAATGCCTGGCAGGAGACAGCTACGACGTTGCACAATTTGTTCACCGTTGTATCAAATACAAGGCAGCTATGCCCTACCCTGATTTGACACCACTTGTCCTTGCACACGCCATACCCTGTATGACGCAGTAAGGCAAGCCCTGCTTTGAGGAAGTGCCGTAACGAAAGATCAGACTTCTGCCTATACTGCCGCTCAAGAAGGGGTCTTAGTAAGTCATTTACCTAGAGTTGGTTGGTTCCACGCATCCAAAGTGGATCAAAGTGGCTTATGAGGGCCATGTCTCTCTCTCTCTCTCTCTCTCTTGTTCTCTCCCTCTCTCTCTATCTCTATAACTCTCTATTTGCATTTATCTATCTATATGTTCAAGTATATGTGTATATGCTGTACATATCTCTACATGTGTATGTGGAAATTTGTTGCATGCACATATTTGAGTATAAACAACATAATATATTAATATAATCACAACATATATGCACATGCGTTTGTAGGTATGCGTTGTGCGTATTTGCTAGCTAGTTACCAGCAGAACCGAGGCCAGCGCCGAAGCGTGCGCCTTCGTCTGGCAGGCGCTACGCAGAGGACGCCGACAAAAAAAGGGGAATTGCCGCACCACATCCACAACTACTCCCAGTTGTGAGGTCTATTATGGTTACTAAGCCAAATCCATCCAAATTCCAAGCCTTACCTGGTTCCTGAAGTTCTTCACACATGGCGAATTGCGTTTTCAAGAGGTTAACCAGCTACAGTACATTTCTGGTACATTTGTAGACAGGGTAGGAACCATGGTTCTAAAAAGTTATAACTGTTACCCAAGGACAAGGGGGATTACCCTGTTGTGTGTTTTTGTTTGCCAATTGGTTGCGATCTCTGGAATGGTTCCGCCACAGAGTGGGGTGTAATGGAATCATCGAAGGAAGTTTAGAAGTCAAACTTCCAACAATATGGACAGATGAAAAGCAGAGATGGGCAGAGGCAGAGAACGGAGAAGAGTAGAAGAGTGCAGATCAGAGAAGAGAAAGAGTCAGAAGAAAGAAGATGCAGATGCGCGAAAAGGTACGAAAGTCGGGAAGCACAGTGTTTTTCCAATGATTTGTGGCTCCGGAGGGTCGAAAAGTAGGCTCACTAAAGCGGCGGGTGCGGAGCCATCTGGCCTGATGAGAGATGAAAAATTGCACGCCGTTGTGGCGCGAAGCACATTTGCAAGTCAAAATGTGCAAAATACACCAGGTTCGGTTCGGACCACTTTTGGGAGTTGAGATGTTGAAAAAGTGCACGCCGTTGTGGCGCGAAACACATTTCGAAGTCAAAATGTACAAAACGCACCAGCTCCGGACCACTTTTGGAATCGAAAAAGTGCACGCCGTTGTGGCGCGAAGCACATTTCGAAGTCAAAAGTGTAAAACACTGACGGGTACGGAGCACTTTTCGACGTTGAGATGTCGAAAAAGTGCACGCCGTTGTGGCGCGAAGCACATTTTGAAGTCAAAAGTGCAAAAAATTGACAGGTACGGAGCACTTTTGGACGTTCAGATGTGCTTTCGCGTGGCAGGCGCAAGGGATTCCCTTGTCAAAAGTGAGCAAAATGTGAGGGTTTTGTAGCATTTCCAAAAGCGATGGCAGGCGTGGGACATGTGAAGAGGATCTTCAAAGATGCATTTCGCGTGGCAGGCGCAGTACAAAAGACATGTTCATCAGAGATGTTAGGAGGTCAGCGCGCTGATTTCCTGAGAGGGGTTGCATTGGAGCATCAAATTTCAGGTTTGCTGAGATGATTTTGCGTGACAGGTGCAGCATTTCGTATGACTTGGCATCACTTTTTCGTGGCAGGCGCAGTACTTTCGACAGGTGGACTGGAAAAATCGCATAACGCATTGGTACGAAGCTGTTAGCTCTGCACTCAACTTTCCATTTTTTAAGGAAGTCTCGCCGAATTGCTTTGTTTTTGATGTTGTCAAGTTGAAAAATTGAAGAAGTCTCGCAGAAGTGCTTCGTTTGTGATGTTGTCAACTTTGAAAAATGAGGAGGTCTCGCAGAATTGCTTCGCTTTTGATGTGGTCAACTTCAAAAAATGAGGATGTCTCGCAGAATTGCTTTGTTTTTGATGTTGTCAACTTCAAAAAATGAGGAGGTCTCTCAGAATTGCTTCGTTTTTGATGTTGTCAACTTTGGAAAAATGAAGAAGTCTCCTAGAATAGTAAGGTTCTCAAGCTTGCAGATAGACAGACAGACAGACAGACAGACAGACAGACAGATAGATAGATAGATAGATAGATAGATGGCTAGATAGACAGATGGATGGATGGATAGATAGACAGATAGATAGATAAATGGATAGATAGATAGATAGACAGATAGATAGATAGACAGATAGATAGATAGATAGACAGATGGATAGACAGATGGATAGATAGATCGATAGATAGATAGATAGATAGACAGATAGATAGATAGATAGATGGCTACTTGATAGACAGATGGATAGATAGATAGATAGATAGACAGATGGATAGACAGATAGATGGATAGATAGATAGATAGACAGATAGATAGATAGATAGATGGCTACTTTATAGACAGATGGATAGATAGATAGATTAGATAGA
>Ga0126342_10004068_pt1 | contig 24672 bp, 21 predicted proteins | sample Cyp1metagenome_FD_92528 | JGI IMG/M metagenome (GOLD analysis project Ga0126342, IMG submission 92528) | Coral microbial communities from Lord Howe Island, Old Settlement Bay, Australia - Cyphastrea 1 metagenome | ecosystem: Host-associated > Invertebrates > Cnidaria > Coral ...
GTGATTTAATGGGATATTAATGGGATTTATAGTGATTTAATGGGATATTCATGGGATTTATAGTGATTTAATGGGATATTCATGGGATTTATAGTGATTTAATGGGATATTAATGGGATTTATGGTGATTTAAAGGGATATTCATGGGATTTATAGTGATTTAATGGGATATTAATGGGATTTATAGTGATTTAATGGGATACTAATGGGATATATAGTGATTTAATGGGATATTAATGGGATTTATAGTGATTTAATGGGATATTCATTCACCAGCTATATCACCATATAATAGGTAATAACATGTAATAACCAGCATTTTCCAAGAATTGGACCTGAAGAAAGTGGGAGATATACCACCACATTTGGAGGGTCGCCAAACAACGCCAAGGCAACGGACGGCCAGACTTCAATCGTGAGCCTCGTGGCCCCGCCATTTGGCGTGAAGCTTCCATCGAGTAGATACTGTACACATTATATATATATATATATATCAATATTAATATCAATATGTATATTTATATCATTTTATATCTAATTATCATGTATTTCCCTTGTTGATTTCCTAACCCCCTTCAGTCTTTTGAACTTTCCCCGGAAGTTCCGGTTCGTGCCGCAGCACACGGCGCAAAACGAGGTGAAGCACAACTTCGCAGAGCTGAGCACTTGCGGCTTGCGAAAAGGAGAGGAGATGTGACTCGTCTGGACGTCGTACACTCGGACGAACGCTAGGTTGAAGTTTTGACGCTCAAGATTCACACAGCATCTTGTCCCTGATAGAACTTAAAGTACTATCAGAGGGCTGACAGTTAACTTAAGTTCTACCTATGAAATCCTGTCGTCCAGTCCAGGCCTGGTAAAATAAAGCGAGCTGTTGGTTGATAAAATATGGTAAAAATGGGGCCTTGTAAAGCAATTAGCAATTAGCAAATGGGTTGATGAAGGGGGGATATAACATGATATAACATGATATAACATGATATAACATGATATAACATGTAGTTGAAGGGGATTATAAAAGAACTTAGAATTGATGGGCGCCAGCCCGTGGCTATTTTAACCAACCTTGTCAAGTTAGTTGGATCATTTACCCATTGAAAATCGGGAACTCCATGGGATATTCATGGGATTATAGTGGGATATATCACCTACAGTCAAGAGTTGGATGATCTACGCAGCTTTTTGAATCCATGGATTCATAGAGGTTGAGACCCACATTGCTTTGATGATTTGATGATTTGATTAAGGGACCCTTATCAATGATGTTTTTTGAGGATGGCACGGCAGCACGTCTATGAAACTTCTGATTTATCAACCATTAAACTAATTGGGGATAAAATTGGTGGTCAGCATGACTATAGAATCATCTATAATTGGGAAGACAGGGTCATGGATATGCCTGGGACATATGCAGCAAACATGGGGATATCATGGGGATATGATATTTGGATCTGAAATTTCTGGATACCGAGACAATGGCCATCAAATGATGGGGAAATTATAACGAAACCCTTTGGAATTGGTTTCGTAAAAGCAAATTTCAGACACGTTCCGATTCACATGATGAACATGGATGTAAACCTGGACGAATTTAAATTACCCTCTGGTAAACTAACATAGCAATGGAAAATCACTATTTTTAATAGGTAAATCAACTATAAATGACCATTTTCAATAGCTTTTTGTTTGTTTACCAAAGGGTAGCTTAAATCCAACATAGAGATAGTGGGATGTATATCTCTGGATGTCTCTAGTTATGGGTCACCAACTCGCTCCGAACATTTTGGATGGCGGAAATTTTCGGATGGTCCATGACTGACCCAAGTCATGGCTTTGTTGGTCGATTCTTTTTTTGTTTTGTTCGGGAAATCCACCATGACTGCGGAAAATATAGGGCAAATATATTAGTCTCAATGGATTGGTTCAAGGGAAAATTTACAGGAAAGCCCCATATTTAATGGGAAAATCTATGGTTTCCGGTTCAGATTTTCCACTTAAACCAATCCATTGATAGTCCATATTTTTGTTGGGACTGCAAATCCATGCAACGAACCCCGTCGCGGGTTTTTTTTGGTCGGTTCGTCTTCACGGCAGCGAGGTGGGACTTTACGAAAGCCGTGGACAAAGAGACACAGACCTTCGCAGTGGCGTGGCGGTGACGACTAAAAGAGGTGTGATGTGGGGTGATCTTACATAACTGGTTGGTGGTTTCAAACATTTTTTATTTTCTATAATATATGGGATCATCCTTCCCATTGACTAATATTTTTCAAGATGGTTAAAACATGTTAAAACCACCAACAAGATAATGTTGGCTACTGATTAGTGTGCCCCCCCAACAATGTTAGGCTATTCAATAACTCGCCATTTTCTTGCTAACCAGGTCTGGGGAATTCCGGATGATCAACTTAAGTAAGGATTTCAATTGACATCAAATTACTTTCAAGTGATTTTTCATTTCAACCTCAAAGAAATCTATTGATAAGAAAGGAATCCAATTGAAATCCATTTGCTTTCAATTCATTTGAATCTATATACTTTCAATGTGATATTCCTTTTAAATCCAAAATTCTAATGGCCCCAAAAGTTTTTGTGCGCAAAAGGGTACCATCGAAACAATTACATGATTGAGGATCTGGGTCACTCATGGGGTACCCCCTTGAAAAAGATTGTTTGGGTGCTGTTTTTCAATAAGGGTTTAATAAGGCATCTAATTATTAGGGAAACCTTGCATTTTCAAGGCTTTGACATGGATATGGCTTTCTAAAGTAAATGGACCAGCTTCTCCCCAAAGAAAGGTGTATAAAGGTGGATAAAGCTCCTCCTGAAAAGAAATGGATCTGAGAAAAATCTTTCCACAATAGAGGCCCCCACCCCCTTCCACAGGATTCTCAGTAATTTCGGAAAAAAATCCACAATAGAGGTCCATCACACTAATCGGTAGCCAACACTATATACATATATTATATATAATATAATATTCATATACATCCTATGGTATAAATATGTATATGATATGATATAGCATTTTTTTTTTAGCACAATACTAATCAATATGCCAACATACATATTTTCTATATTTAATGCATAGCTACATATGATATGCTTTCTCCACCGTCGGGGCGTGCCGCAGTGCCGAGGTTTGTCTTGAGATATCTTCGCTTGTTACATGACATCTGCACAGCTAGCTACAGGTTGGGCAAAACGCAAAGGGCCAAGAGAGTCGCAGTGTTCAAAACCCGGTGTTCAAAACCCTGTTGATTAATGATTATAATATATTATAATGAATTATAGTTATATTACTTATATAACATATATATATATATATATATTATATAGTTATATATATATATGTGATTATATTCATAAGCCATTCTGTTTTTAAAATTATACTACCCAACTCATAATGGGGATTTTGATCATCTGAGTATTTTTGGTCTTTGGGAACTGATGTTCAGCGAATCATGAGTTTCTGTTGGAGAAAATGTCATGCAAAAACAACCATCATTGGGTATTTCGTGGGATATAATCTATATCATATCTAAATATATCTAAATGATAAATGATAATGATGATAATGGAGGTACAAACACAGCCATAATTTCGTAAACAATGGAATATAATGAGAGAACTCCCCGAAAGTGACCCCCCCAATAACCTTTGGACTTAATAAGGGCTTATTAATCACCATTTCCAAGAGCTTTTAATATGGGCCTTTTTTTATCGTGTATTATTGGGGAATCCACCGAAATGAAGGGAATGATCCACTGGCTAACTATCAAGCAGATCATCCCAGCAACCCCCAATCTCATCCATTCCCTACGTTTAGCACCAGTAAGTTTCACTTCTGCAGTCTTTTCACCAAAACCCGGCATTTCTGTTTTGCCCAATCGAACGCAACAGTTTTTCTCGTGAAGACGATCCGAATATTTAAGTGCGCAGCCAAAGCGCCAGCTGAGTCTCAGATGGTGCAACGGAAGCGGACCTTCAACAGGGCTCCCCCAACCTAAGCGGCGGATCGGCCCTGTAAGGTCACTTCTAGAACTGGGCTTTGCAGGTGACAGGCAAAAATAGATTGGTACCGGATACCGGATGTTGTTGCGGTGAGATGATGTTTATCATTATCATTACTTTTCTGTGGCTTCCTTTCACAATATGTTTCTTGCGATTCCTATTTGAGATGGATGGGTGATTGAGTTTCTACCGCAGATCAATCTATTTCGAGCTTGAAGCGCCCAGATATCAGACATATCAGACAGGACTTATGATAATATTTATGAATATTTATGACATGTGTTCTGAATTTGTATGCAGCTTTTGTTTCCACGTCTGCATGCGATTCCCAGGCAGTTGGGTCCATCGCAGGATTTACGTCGGCCGGTGTGGGCGCCGGAGCCGGAGCAAGCGTTGATTGGACCGCGAATCAAAAAGGCCCCTTTATCTCAGAGATGATGGATTTCAATGTAAATTCACTAAGCAGCGTTTTTCATTCAGAAAGATGGATAACACATGATAACACTCATAACATCGAAAGATGGCATTTTTTCATACTTTTATGGCATTTCTCACAGGATCTTTGTGGATAGATGATTTTAGAGGGATGATATCCAGAAAAAAACATAAAACAACCGTGATTTTGGAGCTGGAAACACCCTTTGAGGGTGCTCCCTAAAAAAGGCTGGAATCCCAGAATGATTCTGGCTTCTGAGCCCGGTTTTGTGTGGTACACCATGGTAAACCTATCATTTGGGGATGATATTTACCAGCCATTTATATATCAATATTGAGGATAGTACAATTACTGGAACATGAGTTGTTCGTAACATCCCAGGCTTCTACGTCAGTTTGCTCCAGTTCCAGTGGGATACAGATTCGAATGGTTCAGAAACTGTTGGATGGCTGCTGTGGATGAAATGACGAGATTCTTTGGAAATTGCTGGTCTGTGGTGACATCAAGTACCAAGTTTCAACATGGTCGTCGGACTTTGGGCTGGTGACAGGTTTTGTATGGGTATGCAAGGTGAGCGAAACTGGATAACCCACGAACCATCCCCATTGATGATCCATTTATCAACCAGTTAATGCCATGGCCAATTTTAAGTAGACAAGTTTGAATGTGACGTTTACCCAGTACCTGCAATACTTTCTGGAATCGGATGAAAGTTGTTTTTTTGCAAGGCAGCCTCCAATTTGAATAGTGAACCCCTTGGGTTTCCCCTCAAGTTTCCCCGAGAACGTTGAGAACTTCTTCATCTTGCAGCGTCAGCATGGCTGTTTCAAGTGCAGTGAGACACTGCCGTGTGCTGCAATAATCCCCAATGAACAGCCCATCTTTAGGGCTTTGTGATGCCAGGGATGAAATGCAGCAGGGCAAAAAGATGTCAGCAGCAATCATCGGCATCCACGAATCATGTGGTTGGGAGTTTCTGGCCGAAAAAATGGGAGTTGCTTTTGACTACCACTTTATTGATCTGTAATTTTCGTTTTGCATGATACATTGCATTAAAAAAGTTGGCGTTCGGAATGCTCAATCCAAGCATGTTTTTGATCGATAGTTTACCAGAGTTTTCATAGCAGTTGGATACAGCTTTTTTGTTTGGAAAATGTTTGGAACATGTCCCAACCATCATTCCACCATGGCAAGTCTCCCACCACATGGCCGCCCGGGTGCCGTTAAGGGGGTCCTTTTGATGACCGAACCAAACGGAGAGCCAGTGGGATTTGCCCCGCCGAAGGAAACGGGAGCACCAAACTCAGAAATACCTAAATCATGTTTTGTTTCATGTGTTTTCCATAAATGGGGGTACCCCATAAAATGGATGGTTTATAAGTGAGAATCCGATTTTACATGATATATGAAATATGTGAATTATAGCACAGATATGTACAGATTCACGAACCCACATTTTGCACAGGATCATCCACTGCTGGTCAAAGTGTTGACATAGAAAATAAGACAATTGTTTAATTGGCAAACAAAACAACGAAGCCAGCGAGCTGGGCATTTTGGGCATTCTGGGCATTCTGGGTGCATGATGCCATGGAGTCTGCATGGAGAATCTTTGTTTTCACTGAGAAACCGTTGAGCAGTGTAACATCTTGAGTTCAGAAAAGATGGTGGCGCACAGGCCCCACTGGACTTGGCGCATTTTCCACGAATTCGGCGCATGGCCTCAAGCTGTTTCCCAAGCCGTGGGCCCAATTTCCCAATTCCGCGGGTGAAACAGTTCGGCACTGCGCCGGGAAAAAAAATGGGCGGTTTTCATTTAGCGCTAGGGCGATTTGTAAAGCCAGTTGGGTTGCGACTCAGAGTTGTTCCGTGGGGTCTAATCCTAAGGATACCCAGGTACTTTCAAGGGCAAGGATAAGCCAGAAACCTTAGTGGTATACCTGGGGCTCGCAAGACATACACATTTTGCTCTGGTGAATGACCACTGTTGGAAAAAACACCAACCATTTGACCAGCTATTGATGGAGATGTATCAGAATTCCAAGCAACACACGGTGATTTCTGCAGCAAGAAACATGATTCATGATGCCTGCATCCAAAATTGGGATTACGCCAACAAAATTGCTGCAGCATTGATATTTAACCATATTTAACCGACATAAATTCGGACGTCACTGATTTCACCAATTAAAAACAGCACTTTGTGGTGGGTTGCAGTAACGTTCGTCGGTCCCCCCACGAGTCGAGCCTCACACTGGTGATCGCAATTTGGACCGGTCGTGCGTCAAACGACTGGGTTACAAAGGACAGCCTGAAGTGGAAGTTCGTGGCAGCTATGACAGTTGTTTTAATATATGTTTTAATATAATTTAATCATACGGTTATAGCCTTTTCTTATTTTACCATATCTTCTCCTAATATGGTGACCTGCTTGTTATTTGCGAAGCACAAGATGCTGAAATGGTTTTCTTCAGTGCCTGAAATGGTGTCTCAGGAAAACTCTTCTATACTACCCTCTGGTAAACAAACAGTTCGCTATTGAAAATGGCCATTTATAGTGGATTTACCCATTAAACATGGTGATTTTCCATAGTTATGTTAGTTTACCAGAGGGTAGCATTTTGCCATAGTTTGCTGCGTCTCAAGTCTAGATGGGTTGCCCCTAGTCCCACACGCACACGAGTGTCTATCTAGCTCTCCATGCAAACACCACCATGCCCACCATCGGGGTATTGCTCCCCATAGCCGTTCTCCTTTTGGTCGTGTCCCATTCTGCCCAAGAGATGGCAGGCAATCGTATTATGAAGGTTTTGACATTGTGTTCAAGCCAGACTTTGGAGTCCTGTGGCAATTCCTGACCCCAATGCCCCATGAATGTATGGTATATTTACCAACATTTACTCCTAAGTGACTCAAATGTAGGTAAATATTCCATACATGGAGCATATGGGTGAGACATTTCCCATCCCTCGACATTAGGAAACGACAAGGCTTCTGGTTGCCCATATGCTTCGTGTATGGATGATTTTACCAATATTTACAGCAAACATCATCCACATGTACATAAAGAAACGCAAATATATCATGCATCGTCAAACATGGGTGACTTCAGGCATTCTTCAGCCCCGCCCCGAACAAAGCCGTGCTTCGTTTTGGGGCGCACAAGAGCCGAGTTGTGCGAAAATCTTCCGCCAGTTGCCGTGCTTGGGCAGTTGATGCAACCCACAGGCAACATGATCTGGCACATCAAACATGTCATAATTTCTATCGATTTTCCAGCTTCAAATGGCCATAATCAATTGGGCGCAATAACTCGGCAGCTTCATTGCAACTATAGCAGCAGCTCAACAACAGCATCTTAGCCTCGCAAAGGTTGCGTCCCTTCTCGCATGCTGGATCTTTTCCGACCGCCAGAGCGTCTACCAGGTAGCCATTGTCAAGTGATCACTAAAACTTGAAGCCCAAGTTTGCCAGAGCGATACACTCCGATACACACCATGCCCAAATGGATCCAAATGGGCTACACGGCTATACCATGCTCTACCGCTATGGCATTGAATCATCCAGTGCCATAGTGCCATAGTGCCATGAGTTACGACGTGTCTCATTCTGGTGTCAGTCCCACGATGGGAACATATCAAGAATAAGAAAAAAACAATCTCTCCCTGCAGGTAGTATGTTGGTCTATGTTCCATGTATACTGTTTGTTTCAGCCAAGATCTTGGAGTTCGCGAACAACATGCTGCTGCCTGCTGCTTCCTGCTGCTGCTGATGATGATGCTGGGGGTGATGATGGTGATGATGATGATGATGATGATGATGATGAACGATGAATGTTGATGACGAAAATGATGATGATGACGACAATGTGTCATGACAACGACGACAAAAACAACGATGATGAAGAAGAAGAATGCTATGATGATGACGATGATGATGATTATGATGATTATGATGGTGATGATGATGATTATGATGACGATGACGACGATGATGATATTGATGATGATGATGACGATGATGATGATGATGCTGCTGATGATGATGATGATGATGGTAAATGATGACGAATGATGAACGATGAATGTTGATGACGAAAATGATGACGATGACGACAATGTGTCATGACAACGACAACAAAAACAACGACGATGAAGAATAAGAATGCTATGATGATGACGATGATGATGATTATTATTACTATGATGATGATGATGATGATGATGACGATGATGATGATGTTGATGCTGACGATGAAGTTGGTGCTGATGTTGATAATGGTGCTGATAAAAATATAATCATGATGATGATGATGATGATGATGCGGTTGATGCATGATGATGAATGATGATGAATGATGATGAATGATGATAAATGATGACGAATGATGACGAATGCTGATAAATGATGATGAATGATGATGAATGATGATGAATGATGATGAATGATGATTAATGATGATGAATGATGATGAATGATGGTGAATGATGATGCATGATGAATGGTGATGACCACGACGATGCTGTTGACGATGATGGTGTCCACGACGATGATGACGACGGCAATGGTGTTGATGATGAATATTAATGCTGCTGCTGATGGTGATAATGATGATGGATGATGGAATTATGATGATGACGACGACGACAATGATGATGGTGTTGTTGATGATGAATCATGGTGATGATGATGATGATGATGCTGATGATGACGATGATGCTGCTGCTGTTGTTATTGTTGATGATGATGCTGATGCTGATGAAGAATGATGACACATGATCCATGATGACGAATGATTACAGCTGATGGATGATGAACGATGATGAGGACGAAGATGATGTCGATATCACAGCGAGTTGTGGAGACGCTTTGGCATGGTCCTGACTTATCGCTCAGCTTCGAATTCGTTTGGCGCTCTAACCACCTATGGCTCGGAGCCTGGCTCCCGGCGGCTCGGATCAGGTAGGGCTTTCGCAGTGGCGCTGCTGGTAACTTCCCATGGGTTGGTTTGAAAAATGGCAAACGGTCAGTCCTGGGACCCAGAGAATCCACACGACTGTCAGGACTGGCGATATTTTTTTCAAGGTTTCGACTCTAGTTCTTCTAGTTCGCACTGAAAAAAACTCTCCCAGCAACTTGTGTTGATCTTGCAGTGGCTACTTGTAGACCGCGGCATGAAGCTGTGTCGTTTGAACATCCTATCCCCATCGACGCATCGGAAAAGGTCTTCAACCGTCGGGTTTAGATTTGGATTGGTTTATTTCCATGGGAAAATCCCCATCTAAAATGGAGAACTGGGGGTACCCGGGGTAGCTCCATTTTGGGAAAACCTCAAATGTATTTCAAATATCTTGTGACTGGGGTGATGGACAATGATGGACATCCACAACTCCCGGGCCAGCGAGTTTGGAGGTCGGGTTCCCTTGCCGTTTGCAAGGTCGCAGCCAGGTCGTTCGGAAGGCGATGGCTTTGCCGGTGGATGGTCTCCCTGGGTTAATGACGTTTACTTCAGTGGATTTTGGGTTGTTTTCAAACAGAGACCTATGTCGCCTATGTCAATTTGAGCAGGTCTCTTTTTTCTTTTCACTTGGAATGATGTATATTTAAGTGCTCTGTGCTACTCAGATATGGGTTCTGGGTTCCATTCTCCATTCGACTGCCTTTTTCCGCGGCGCTTTAGCCGTTGATGCTGGCACCTTATGCCGGAAAACACATCCGAAAGTGATGAGTTTCTCCGGGGTTCACCATGCCTGCGGAACTAGCTTCATTTTATTTGGATGAATTACACTCTGGTAAATTGACATAGACATTGAACCTGACCATTTTTTAGTTGGAACTCATCTGAAAAAAAGCCGATGACTGCCAGGGTCTATGTTAATTTTCTGGAGGGTATAACTATAATATACTATAATATACCCTCTGGTATACTAACATAGCTATTGAAAATGGCCATAGAAATAGTTGATTTACCCATTAAAAGTGGTGATTTTCCATAGTTGTTTGTATGTTTACCAGAGGGTAACTATACAAAAATTAGTTAATTTCCAATGACCTCACTGTGTGGAATGATGGGAAAATTAAGGTCGTTTTTGGGGATTTTTATCCCTCCAAAGGGCCGATGAATTCCAGTCGAAAAAAATGGTTTCCATGGCTTCCAATTCGCGAAGTGTTCAATGAAAACAGAGAGTAACTTTCCAGTTTCCAACCACAGACAAGATGGTCAAGCTCAAAATTGCAGCTTCCGTTTGGCTCAGATCAGAGCAAGGCTGGAACATGCCCATTTCTACCGGAAACAAACATCTACATATCTAGATAATCTAGATAATTATATAGGGGTTTTCTAAAATAGGGCTGCCCCAAAATCATCCATTCAGAGTTCGGGATTTTCCATCATAATCCATGGTAACCATCCATGGGTCCATGACATAGCCCGGACACCTCTGTGATGGGCTGTGGAAAGCCATGGGAATTTTGGGGAGATTTCCATTTCGGTGGAGCTGAAGACTAACAAACTTAAGGACAATTTCGGCAGCAACTTCGAAAATCACCATGTTATAGCTGGGTAAATCAACTATTTCGACTGGGCCAACTTGAATAGCTATATATAGCTATGTTAGTTTACCGGAGGGTCACATTTTAAATTATCGTCCACCGTTTGGTAAAGAAACCCACACATATGTAGGACAAGACCATGCTGCATTCGAGCTGACAACAAAGCAGCTTTCGGGGGCTTCCAATAGTTATTGATTGTCAACCATACTTGGGATGATTGGTTGAGATGACTCAATGTAATATTCTTGTGATGGGTTAAAATCACCAACCAGTTTACCGTCTCATTCTAGGTGACTTGCTGCTCCATTCGCAGACTGTGCACGCGCACGGCGGACAGTGACTGCTTCCCTCGCACTGCTTGGCATGTTTGAATGCTGCAAGTTCAATGAAGATATTGCAGTGGAGGTGACTTCAGTGACTGGGACCTGTGGAACCTGTGGGCATCCATTCGGCGTCTACGCGGGGGCTGACTGGTCGACTGGTTGTTTATCCGGGACGCCCATCTGGAGTTGAGAAGAACTGTGAAAGAGAATGCACCTGGAATCCGAATTTATAGTCCTGGTGACATATGCACAATATCCCACAATCATACAACACTAATACTCTGGATAAATCAAAAATCCGACCTCACGTCGCTTTTCGTGGCCAGGAATGATGGGAATTGGATTGGGAATATCCTAAAACAGGTGAACTTTACATGTAACTATAACCTGCATATATATATACACGACATAAGGCCTATTTTTTTGGGCTATGTGAGAGGATTTGCCCTCAATTTCTATGGCTTTATATGGTATCATACCTCCAGTTTAGGGTCCTGATGTTCCTATTCTACTCAGGTATATTGTAAGCAAACATTCTTCACAATTATTAACCACTATTAACCATCATGGACATTATTAATCATGATTAATCATTATTCAACATGATTAACAATTACTAAGCACTATTAATCATTATTACTAAGCACTTTCCAGATGACTTTTCGATCATGACCTCCAAACGCTCAGCCTGAGCTACTGAGCTCCAAGGGGATTATCAGCCGAGGTAGCACAAGTGCCCTATCAGAAGCTGGACCCGAAGGATCTGGTTACGATAACCGAAAACTGGTGCAGGATTTCGAAACACCATCCACTGTATCTTGCGAAGCGCAAATCTTCATCATGCGGGACTAAATGAAACAGATTTCATATTATGATAATATATATATATACATGTAATTGTATATAATATATAATATTTGTAATAATATATATTTGGATATTTTTTCAGCACCATGATTTAAGAGATGCAACACCAAAACAATGGATGATCATATGTTGTTCGATGCCGAGGAAGATTGGCTGTTTTTTCGGCATGGTCATGGGGAATACGTAAGAGACGCCTTGTTTCAGCTTGGTGTGCCACAAATAGCCATTCATAGGGAAAATGAGGTCCTAATCCATTGGAATGAATTTTCCCCTGACATTTTCAGACAAACCCATCTTGAAGAAAGCCGAATCTCAAACTGATGCTGAAATACTCTCCGTTCCTATTCGCCGTATTTTGATTTGACCCAGCTTGAAGACAAACTTGCTGTTCTTTTGTTGCAATGAGCAACCCATCTCGACCCCTTTTGGTGACCGACCCAACTCCATGTGAGTCAGAGTGGTTTAACGCCACTGCCACTGTTGGTATATTCCAATGATTACTGGTCAAATCCCATCTCCTCTCACCCGAAAAATATCCCTATGATATCCCGTTGTATACCACCATTGGATTGTTGCCAGATCAACATCCAATCCCCATCCTATCCCCCATATCGGTGCAGGATCCTCAGAATGGCCTGGTCATTACCTTCCAGTTGCCAGACAGCTCGAGTTACTGGGACATCCGGCGGGAGCGGTTGGGAGCTAGGGCTATTCATCTTCTCCCAAAATGGGATATGATATCCCCACCCCTTTAAAAGGCTACGTTTCAGGGGGGGACCATACCAAAAATGTAAGCTGCATTTTGATATGGACCCCCCCCTTAAATGTAAACTTGGTCGCTGAACGTCCCCCAGGTGTCGTTTGTGTGGGAGGGTCTTCAAAATACCTTCAAAATGTAAGCTTACATTTTCAAGGCCCCCCCTCAAAATTACCTTGAAAAATGTAGCTTACATTTTGGGTACGTCCCCCCTGTGAAAAGGGTGGTGATGATATAATCAATGAGAATATGATGCAGATATAAACTCAGCTCTGAAGTATTGTGGGATGAATGGTTAAACGTTGCCATTTAACCATCGAAAAGGAGGACCCGAGAGATGCAAAATCGCGTCCGATTTTGGTCAGACTTGACTCAACCATTCCCAAGCGATGTTGGAAAAAGACCCATTTTCCATTTTAGGTATTTAAAACTCCAAATCGCGAAGAAAAATTGGGCAATGTCTCATACTTCAAAGTGCAGCTCCACTGAATTCAGTGGATTTTTTATTTGTATATAACTTATATAACCATAGTTTTTTTTGGGGCTTATCTCCCAATTTATGAACATTTATGGAGGTTATAACCATGCTTACACCCATTAGCAACCCCCCCAACTGCACTCCGAAGCTATGGACCACCTTGAACACTGAGGCAAAGACGTCTTCTTCAAGGTCCGAGCCCGAGATCGATGTCGCGAAAATCAAGCAGGGTGGGTCAGGGGTGTTGATGCTATAACACCAGTGTACAGCCCATTATAGCCCATTATCACCCATTATGCACATTTATACACCATTCTACAGGATTATACACCACTATACACCACTATACACCACTATACACCATACAACATTCTACACCATTATACACCAGTATACACCCATTAAAACCAGTATAAGCCCCACAAAACCAGGTCAAAATCATAGACCCAGATCACTGCGAAGAGGATATAACCAGGGGATATGACAAGGTGTGTATTTCCCCAGCTGCCAGATTACCCTCTGGTAAACGTTTACAAAAAACTATGGAAAGATCCACCATTTTCAATGGGTAAATCCACTATTTCAATGGCCATTTTCAAGTTCGCAAACTGTGACAGTCATTACCAGAGCTCCAGATCTCAGATCTCGGTGGGCACTGCCCAGACTTCCAGATGTTATGTCAGAAACGATGTCAGATTTTTGTGTTTCAGGCTGGGGATCACTCGAAGAAGGTGAAGAAAGTACTTTTATTGTGTGTATATCTGTCTATCTATCTGTCTATCTGTATATATATATAATGTGTATATATATATATACAGATAGACAGACAGACAGACAGACAGACAGACAGACAGACAGATAGATAGATAGATAGATAGATAGATAGATACATAGACAGATAGATAGATACATGGGTATGGTCAATATTTGAGGAGGGGACCGTGGATCTTGGGCATTTTGACTATGAACTATATAACTATTTTTAACTATCCTATTCTGAGGATGCCCCAATTTTCACCCATACCAGTGTATGTACATACACATACATATATATATATATATATAGATATGCGGCGTAAAACATGATGCATGTTAGAAATCACACTCACATCTCCCACTTTGCTTGATGAGTTTCCGTTACACAGAGGAGCTGGATCTGCGCAAGAAGCTGTTTGGGGTAAGTGGCTATGGGTCAATCGTTGGAGTAACCCCAAAATTTCGTCGTTGTTGACCTCCCAAACCCGGCCGACTCACAACAAGGAAAACCTACCATCATTGTAGATCATTTTCAAGAACGGGATGCCCATGGATTTCGGTATCTTTCTGAATTTACCAGAGGGTAAGTTGTGTTTTTTTCCTCAGTTTTTTAAAGGTTGGTTTCGCACATCCCAGCTGCCCAAAACGTTGAAAAGGAGAAACCACTGGGCTTGGAGTTCAAAAAATCCGTTCCTTTGACGGTGGCTTGGAGATGGTGGGAAATGATGGGGCTTTATTTTGATCTGACGGTGATACAATGGGGGATCTAAAATAGTGATATAATGCTGATATAATGCTGATATAAATGATGATACAATGGTTAAAAAAACAAAACACACATACACACATATCATGCATATATACATATATATATATAATTATAATTACGGTATTTTTTGTTTTTGGGAGGGCTGTGTATTTTATTTTATGTTTTTTTTTTTTTCGCGGCAGGTTTTGGATTTTTTTTGGGTTCCTGGTTCTATGCTTTCCTGCTTCTCTGCTTTTCTTCTGTTCTTATTCTCTGCTTCTCTGCTTTTTGCTTTTCCTGCCTCTCTGCTTTTCATGCTTCTCTGCTTCTCTGCTTTACCTGCTTCTTCTGTTTTTTTGCTTTCCCTGCTTCTCTGCTTCTCTGCTTTTCTGCTTTTGTGCTTCTGCGACTTTCTACTTCTACTATTCTACTTTTCCTTTTCTTCAGTCATGCGTTGTTGCTGTTCTACTTCCTGCTCCTCTGCTTCTCTGCTAAATGAAACCTTAAGGACCCCAGGTGAAACCCAAAAAAAACCTTAGAGAAATCCTGATAAGAACTCCTGATAAGAAACCCCTACATGTACCCTAAAGAAACCATAAATTAACCCTAAAGAAACCATAAATGGAACCCTAAATAAACTTTGAATGAAACTCTAAATGACATCCTAAAGAAACCCTAAACGACACTCTAAAAAACCCTGAATGAAACCCTAAATGAAATCCAAGCTGAAACCCTGAAGAACCCGTAAACGAAACCCTAAATGAAACCCTAAAGAAACCCTAAATGAAACCCCAAAGATACCCTAAAGAAACCCGAAACGAAACCCTGAAGAAACCCTAAATGAAACCCTACATGAACCGTACAGAAACCCTAAATGAAACCCTCAATGAAACCCTAAAGAAGCCCTAAAGAAACCCACATGAACGTGAATTCCTAATAAGAAATCCTGATAAAAAACCCTACATGAAACCCTAAAAAAACCATAAATGAAACTCTAAAGAAATCCTCAACCAAAAGAACCTCAAATTAAACCTTAAATGAAAGCTTAAATGAAACCCTAAAGAGACCTTAAATGAAGCCTTAAATGAAACCCTAAAGAAACCCTAAAGAAACCCTACATGAAACCGTACAGAAACCCTAAATGAAACCCGAAGAAGCCCCAAAGAAACACGTTTGGAAATCCTGATAAGAAATCCTGATAAGAAACCCTTGAATGAAACCCTAAATGAAACCCTAAAGAAACCCTAAATGAAACCGTACAGAAACCCTTAATGAAACCCTAAATGAATCCCCAAAGAAGCCCTAAAGAAACCCACATGAACGTTTGGAAATTCTGATAAGAAATCCTGATAAGAAACCCTAAACCTAAAGAAACCTTAAACAAACGCCTAAATGAAACCCTAAATGAAGCCCTAAAGAAACCCTAGAGAAACCCTAAATGAAACCCTAAATGAAATCCTAATGAAACTCTAAATGAAACCCTAAATGAATCCTAAATGAACACCTAAATGAAACACTAAATGACAGCCTAAAGAAACTCTCAAGAAACCCACATGAACGTTTGAAGCACCTAGCTGTAGCAAATACTATGCAAATGAGAGGTTGAATTGCCAAAACGTTGCAAAGACCATGGCCAAATGTAGCAAATACCACGCAAAATGCAAAGTAACCATGCCAAAATATAGCAAATACCATAGTTCCAAACTGTTGCAAATACAAGGCAAACAGTACCAGGAAACCAGGGGATGCAGGGATATCATCTAACATCAGCCACTATCTTTTTCTGGAGATGGGACCATTTGTCGGAACCAATTTGCTCACAGAAGGCTGGCCATTGAATTTAAGGTGGATCTGAAACCATGATAAACGATGTATTTTGGTGGCTGTTCCACTTGACGAACAGTTTGCTGTGAAGAAAACACAGTTGGACAAGTAGATGGTGCCGTCCATTTCTGTGTTTCATATCTGGGTAACCGACTGGTTAGATACTCGCTGTATAGTACCTTATTTTGTTGGCAGGTATTTAAGATTCACCGTGTTATGCCTTCATTTTTTTTGGGATGCTGTTTCGGGTACGAATTTTTCATCATCCCAGTAGATGACACAACTGTAGAAATGTTCTTGTCACCAGTCTTGAAATTTGTGGAGCCCTTTGTTCCCGATTTTATTTCGGTACATTGCCATGCAGATTTTCCCCATTCTTGAGACTGTTTGGTAATAGAATACGCAAGCAAAGGCTACTTATGCCATCTACCAGGGGGTTCAAGGAAGACAACTATCGTGATCTTGAAACTGTTTGCTGGAAAACCAGGACGCGTCATCTACATCCATCTACCTTCAAAGTGGTCTATCTATATGTAAGGCTGCGAGTCATTATTTGTGTAGTATAAAAACCAACTTGTTTGACCTGAAACAATCTTTTCTGTTTCAAAAGATGTTCCTTTTGGCTTTTACTACAGTCATTGCTCGGGTTAGCTAATTTCAGCAGACGTACTGCCATGGTCATTCTTACACCTATACTGAGTTGTAGCAGCTCCTCATGCAAATCTGCTGCATAAAATTCACTTACACTTGTGCCCTTGTAGCTACTTCTGTTCTTGTAGCTTTGTCGTCTCACACACTTGAAAAAACACACCTCTCAAAAACACTGTTTTTGAGAACGCCCGAAACCGCCCTGAAGCCATATATACATATATTATAATATGTATATATAATATGTATATATAATATGTATATATTATATATAATATCTACACTAATACATTTGTGCAGCGAGTTAGATTTACAACGTTTCCACATGGGTACGGTACAGGTCAAAACCCTGATACTCAGGTTTTAATGCACCTAAATAGTTGGTACTGTAGATGAATGTACATGGGCATTCGTCCCCACGACCCACTTACAAGGTAGGTGGTTCCCCAGTTCGTTAGCTAGCATTATCACTCCAATTTCACTGTTGGTGTCATGGTAGATATATGGAACTACCCTCCGGTTATTTAACATAGCCATGGAAAATGGACCATTTAAAGATGATTTTCCCATTCAAACCTCCATTTATAAGGGATTTTCCATGGCTATGTTAGTCATAACCAGATGGTAGTTAGTTAGTATGGTTTATAAACCAACGTTCACATCACCGGAGGTGGGGCACCACCTTGTAAAGCCGGCGTGCAAAGGTGAACTGCGTGCGAGACGTTGCCAAAGTGCCCTGGCGCTGGGCCGGGTTTTAGGTTCACAGCTAGGTTGAAAAAAAAAGCTGGGATTTATGACTGTTGATTCCCCTAATAACCTAATAATGGTGTTTTTTTTAAAGATAGATTCATAGATATTTTTTCGCAGTTTGACGTGATCTAAGCAGCAGAAAACTTTGAAAGGACTGGCTTTGTCTGAAAATAGAGTGCACCTAAATCTATTGGTTAACAATGATGTTCCCTAAGAAAATAGCAATTTAGAGAAAAACAACAATTTTCAGACACCCATAGATCACCAGCAGCTATCACCAGGTTCAGTGCGGATGGATCGCCACTCATTTGCAAGGTCACTTGGCATGGGAAACTGGGAAGTTGGAGCACAAGGTGGTGCCCCCCCAAGTTATAAATGGCTTATAATCCCATGAAAACTAGTTCGATATATCACCAACAAAAACCATAGTGACATTGGACTTATTCGCACCAACTTAGCTAACTATGGGGCACCACCCTGCAGGCAACTTGGCTTCGGTTGCGATGTCGCAGCAACGAAAAACTGTTTTTTTTTTTTTGTCAGCCCTTGTCAGCTTGCTTTTTTCAAGTGACAGCTACTACCGGAGCGCCGACAAGCCGCGACTTCGCCAGCCAGGTGAAGAGATCTCAACGGATCTCAAAGAAGCGACGATTCAACTTGTCCGACATGTCAAAGATACTTGGTTTCTCCCGCTGTCAATTAGGTAAATATGCTCTACTGTGTATATGATAAAATATGTGTATATATTGGAAACTATACATCTACATGTTCAGGTTGGTGAATTATTTCAAACTACCCAGATTGATGATTAGTCAGGGGATTATGATGGGAATATATCGGGATGATTAGGATATACAATGATATACAATAAAGAATATCATCGAGATGTAACCAGTTGCCCTTTTCCAAATTAATACTTGAGCAGTGGCTGCGTTCGACACCCCTGCTTGATGATTTTCTAGGAGATGATAGGTTGCCAATATATGGGGGAGATCTCTGTTGGTGATTTTCTGGGACTGTATTGCATAATTTCTTGGGTCTTCAATTATGAATTCAATACCCAATTGGATGTAAATACCCAATACTTCTATGCTTAATTTATGTCAGTTTATTTTTCACATCCAATTGTGATTTTCGAAAGTAGCCGAGTCTACAGAACCCATCATTTTATGCAGTTTCTATGAAATCATTTACTGGGTAGCTACTCCGTTTATATATATAATATATATATATATATATTTGACACATCACTGTTGGATGAATCCAACCAGCCGTGAAAAAAAATGCGGCAAATCGTCGAACTTTAAATGGGTGAATTTTCCATAGCTGTGAGGATATCTATTTATTGTGATAGTATAGAAATTCCAGGCTAGATGATATTGGATTTGATTTGTTGACCATGTAATGTATTAATGTAATTTCAAATAAGACGTTAATAATTAGATATACCCTCTGGTAAACTAACATAGCTATTGGAAATCACCATTTTTAATGTGAAAACTCACTATAAATGGTGATTTTCCATAGCTATGTTAGATTACCAGAGGGTATTTCCAAGCAAAACCAGGTAGAGATAGCGATCTGGATCGCAATCAGAGTTTGGATATCATTGAAGACCCAGCTACTCATTGGACAAAGGGGATCAGCAACCAGCTGTTCTGGTTTGTTCCTTGATGAACCAAGGATTTGCCTGTCAGGCAGCAAGGAGAACGCTCATGATGCGCTACATATTTCTGGAGGGATTTTCGGCCAAGCTGGCTTCTCTCCATGTTTGATCAAAGACTGGAGGCACAAAACCTCGCAACATAGCCTCTGGTACTTCAACATGGCTATGGTAAAGATGCTCTGAAAAAAGTACCAGAGGCTATGCCCATGAATTTCCGTCTATTTTTGGTTCCTTTGTATCTTTTCCCAAGGAGAAGATCAAACCTTGCATGCAGCCTTTTTTTTCGGGTGAAAAGACGTGTGTTGTTTTCGCTGTAGCCTCAGTTTGGTAGAATCAGGGCGATTTTCTGATTCTTGTAGCCATAAATCTAAACCGACTAATCATGAGAAATCATGTGGAAAATGACCGGACAGCCATGGCCTCCACGTCACTTATGGTCTTATAGTATTTAACAGACTTGTTTGATGATGATAAAGACTTTAAAAACAAAAACAACATGTTTATGTGTGTAGATTTATTCAACCAAGCAGATTTTTTTAAAATCTATTCAACCAAACCATTGAAGTCTCAAACTTGCAAGATCGATCTGTTGGCGAATTCTCGTCGTCGATCTCCGGCAGATTTTTCACCAACGAGTTCACCGCTGCCATTGCCATGTTCTTCGAGTGGTTTCAACAGCAAAGAAACATGTTCTGATGAAGTGGATCCGTATGGATGTAAAAAAAAAGTCATAAAATCCTGGCCAAACTTAGACATCACTTGCGGCACGGCACGATCCTTTGGGCTTTTGAACACTCAAATCATCAACTTCCGCCGTTCGTGATTCGCCATGGGGCAGCAGCTGGGATGTTGTGTTCCACAAGGAGTGAACGATGTGTGCCTTAGCCCGGCCATCAACCTGTGCTTTGTGTTTTTTTTTTGCATCATTTTAGTACCCTGTGGTTATTTAGCATAGCTATTGAAAAATGGTCATAGGAATAGTTGATTTAGCTGTTAATGGTGATTTTCCAGTTCGCAAACTGTTTGTTTACAAGAGGGTAGCAGATGAGTTCCGTGACATCGTTAATTTTTGGCCTGAATTTCCTGGATAGAACCAACTTGCCGCTATGGCGGGATGACGAATGCAGAGTCTAAACTTCAAACTGAAGATACCCGGTGGTAATATGTGTGTATAATATATATATATATACACATTATTAATTATGTAATTTGCTATGGAAAGTCATCATTTTTAGTAGATAAACATCGAACTATTCATGGATCATCTATACCATTGCAAAGTGTTGTACTACCAGAGGGTAGGAGGAATCTCCTCAAAGTTCCGCTCCTTTTCTTTCCTTATGAATGTACAACAAAGCCATGCAGAACCCAGATTGGTTACCCTTTAGTATTCAAACATGGTTGGAAAATCCTCAATAGTTTGATGATTTTCCCCCATCTTTCCAGGTAAATAACTTCCATTGAGTGCAGACACATCTTACTGGTGCTTAGTAGGGAATGGGAATGGGGGTTGCTGGGATGATTATTACTAGTGATTATGGATCATTCCCGAAAATTCCCTGCGTAAAACGCACCAGTAAGTCTTGTTATTTGCTGCAGTTGGCGTGCAATGTTTTGGCATACGTCTGACATCGCCATGGTAGAGCCATGTCAAATTGCCATAGAAACGCCACTGGCCCCGTTTGAAACGCCACTGATGGAGGCTCAGATCCCATGGTGGGCAACCCATACAATAACTTCAACTGCCCCCCAAGTAAGATAGCAGCTTGGCTGAATTTTCATGATCCGAAACAGTTTGTTAGATTGATTAATAGTGGTGAAACATTGTTAATAATGGTGAAGAATGGATAGAACATGTTGGACATGTTTAATCGTGGTTAATAATGGGCAATAATGACGGCTACCCTATTGTAAGCTAACGCAGATGTGGAAAAGCTATGGTTTTCCTAAGAACACATCTACAAAGGGTTGATTTAATCATGGTTAATAATGGCTAATAGTGCTTAACTACAACCATAGATTTCCGCGTTCTGCTGCAGCAAGGTTCACCAGCTTGAACATCCGCTTCATGAGGAAGAAGAAGGACATCACTTGGGCGGCTGCCTTCCATTCCTCTTGGTTGATGATTAGTTCAGGGGTCATACAATCTCCTTTAAAAAATGGCGATTGTCATGGTCCATTTTCACTGGGCATGCCCTTCTTACACAACCAGGATTATCTGGGTATCAACATGTATCAACCGAAAAAAGATTTGCTGTAACAAGTATGTAACCAGTATAGGGGGTAAACTGGCGGTGCGGGACCTCAGGGACCTTGAAATCGTAAGTGGGTAACCATGGGTAACCACTAATAACCAATATCAGAATATTCACTACTAGCGTATCGCATGGTGCCCATTAATATTGCTGGCATCATGATTGAATACGCTGACAAAACACATAGGGATGGTTAAACAAGCCATAGCAGTTGCTGAAATACACTCCAAAGTGATCTGTATAGATGCAACTGTCCCTGCCTGCGAAAGCTGACATAGCTTCCTCAATGAACTCGATACTTAGTTTGGGTGTCAAACTTGGGCACTCAATTCTTGGGACCAAGTCAAAACAATGACCATGGGCAAGCCCATTTGTATCATTTGTAGGTTCATTTGGGTATGGATCAATACCTATTAATACCATTTTTAGTGGGATGAACGTCCATTTACCAGCTATTTTGATGTTCACCAGGGGTACAAGGTTTTGACACACTGCCATTTGGCTCTCAGGTTTTAGCGATTTTAGCGCTTCTTTCTTCTATTTGCTTTCCATAGTTTTCCCAGGCGGAGATGATGTCCCCAATCTATACCCTCTGGTAATCAAACATCGCAATGGCCAATTCCCCAAAAAAAGTACGATGTTTTCCAAACAATGCAACCTTCATCTATCAGGAATTTTCAGTCATGACACATATGACACACTTGATAACCAGGTTGGGTAGCGATATTTTCTTCGGACACAAAAACCCCAGGAAGAAAAGGCACTGCGGAGTGCCGGAGCGGAACTGTCTGAGCCTTTTGCGATTGACTGGACGAAAGCCAGGAGCGGTGGCGGAGGTCCAACTAACCTTGGTGACACCCAACAAGGACGGTAGAAAAGTACATCATAGCTATTTTTAATAGGATTCCCATAGGATCCATGTATGGTATATATACTAACATTGGGGGTATATTGATGGTAAATGTTACCATCTATAGCATACATGGATCCTATGGGATTCTTTTTTTAAACCTACACATGAAAGCAAACATATATTTCTCTACAGAATTGACAAGTGATGCTGAAGCAGAATCGGAAATTTGACAAGTGAGGGACATTTCCCATTTATTTTGGGGGGGATTTGACCAATTTTGACCATCTGACACATCAAAAGTATGCTGGTGAAACAGCGATTTTTTCACACCAAAGAGGTGATTGGGTCATGCACTGGAAACATGACCCGATATTCGTGCTGGGATTTGGATGTTGAGTCTTTTGTTTGTCAATTTAAAAGCATTGCCAAAGGACCAATCAACATTAGTGCATCAACTATTAGTGACTATATAGTAGTTTTTTTTTTCAAAACTTATTGTCAAACCCGAGAAAGTTGCTTTTTTTGTTTGTGCAGATGTTTTCTGGATGTTTCTAGTAGTCGCAGGCCAGTGATTCTTGGGCATTTGTCCCGAATTTGCGTTGTGAATTCATGGGAATTGTTCACCTGCGTGACTTGGGTGTGCCAGCATCTTGAATCCCAAGCTGTCAGCACTACGTTTTACTCAACATGTTACCCTCTGGTAATGAAACAATATGAAACATGGCTTCCCGGAGAATCCACCAATAGTTCCAAGTCTTTCTACAAAAACATCCATGTCTAATCTTTTCAAAGTAGATTTTTCCCAATGTTTCCCGTTGATTTTCCCATATGTTCGGATGTTCGTACAGGGATTTCCGAAGCGAACAATCGTTCCGAAGGCCCGAAAACTGGAAATTTGAATCCTCCACTGGTCCTGGCAGCTACTTCTTCAAGCACCTTGGCGATGCAATGATTTCGCGGCCTTTTTTAGCTCATGACTTTGATTTGTGGAGCCAAGAAAAGTTCTTTTTGCAAAGTGTAAATCTATAGATTAGTATTTTTTCTATGACTTATGTCATATGTAAGACTAGATAAGAGGATAAGACTCGTCAATGGTCGTTTTTTTTTTTTGTTGTGTCATGTTATAAATATATATATATATATTTATTCATATCGATGTGCTGCGTTCCTGGCTTGGAAGGCCACCCAGCAGCCTGACATCTGTGGATAGCTGTGGATACCTGCGACCTGGTCCGAGGTTTGAACCCGAGATTGATGATGTGAAAGGACCCATCTCTGACGGTGAAAAGAAACTGAAGTCGACCCTTGGACAGAAAAAAGTCTGTGGTTAAAAACCGCTGACTTTTCTCTGAAAAATATGGAACAATATGTTTCACTGTTACAGCACTCGTTTTTGGAGTTAGAGGTAGTTCGATCATGTTACCATGTTTGAAAGGTCTCCCATCCTGGTCTGCACCATCTCTGAACTGCACCATCCTGGTGGCCCGGTTTCCCGACCGGACGCCATCACCAAGGCGTCCGGAAAATTACGAGGGCATGATGTACCAGACGAGCATGAAGGACGAAATTTCGACCCGGACCTTGTGTGCCATGGTCAAGTTAATTGGATTATATATATATAATTAGAGAGCTGGCCGCTGTGGGAGTGCACTTTTTTCCATGCAGTCATTACATTAATCATTATATTAGTCATTATATTAGTCATTATATTAGTCATTATATAAGTCATTATTTTTATCATTATA
>Ga0126342_10004069_pt1 | contig 24669 bp, 20 predicted proteins | sample Cyp1metagenome_FD_92528 | JGI IMG/M metagenome (GOLD analysis project Ga0126342, IMG submission 92528) | Coral microbial communities from Lord Howe Island, Old Settlement Bay, Australia - Cyphastrea 1 metagenome | ecosystem: Host-associated > Invertebrates > Cnidaria > Coral ...
AAATCCTGAAATCTCGTTGTTTTAGGTAGTTTTCGGATTTTTTTGGTTGTTCCAAAAATCATCACGGTTTGTGTACCCGGCCGTAGTGCTGAGATTTTCCCAGAAACATACATGTTTGGAACACAGTGATTTTTTTTTTGGTTTGTTTGACCTATCTTCTTAGAACGACCATTTTTTCCTCGGCAGTGGAGGGTCGAGGACTTATAAAGTCTTATTATAAGCCATCCATTTTGGGGATCCATTTTAGGATACCTACATACATAGGAAATGTTTGGGGAATATTCTGATTTGGACGGATTTTTAGGAACATCTATGGAAAACAATGGCAGATGAATTGTGTGACCAATTTTTTCAGGGGTGGTCTATTTTCAGAGGAAACTATCTGGTCTCAGTCATATTCGGTTGTGTTTGGAAATAAATTAGACACCCGCAAGAAATGGCAACTTTAGTAGGAACATATCATATGATTAGACAATGGATTTCGGGGTACTCAGTTTTCCAGACCATGTCTGAAAAACTGGTCACTCACAGGGGAATTTTCACTTAAGAGTGTGTCTTCAACTTGTGTGAAGACTATCTAAGATTAGCTGTCTTGAAGGATTTTCGGACTCGAATTTGGCTGAACAAGATGTACAAAACTAGACCACCACTGGACCACCACCTGCACTTAGAGGACTCGCGTGGAAACTTGAAACTTGAAGTGTAGAACACCATGCATAGTGTTGGACACTTCTTCATGGAACTCAGTTTGAAAATCGAGGGGAGAAAAATAGATGCAATCAGTTTCCCTGTTAGAGCCCCCATAATTTTTCAGACTCACCCAGGTGCATACCCCTATATCCCTTAATATATCCTCATACAGATGGCTTTTGTTTATCCTATGATTTTCCCGTTATTATCCTAGTAATAGTCTAGTAATGCATCAGTTATTTACATAAGAATATATATATATTGTTCCCGAGAATCCAGTACAAATCCATGTGTATATTCACATATATGTTTTTTTTCCCATCATTGTTGATTCAAGCCCATATATACCATATTATTCCATTAAGATTTCATGGAATAGATCCAAGGATTCTCCCAAGATAAAGACACGATTCGTAGCACGAAGATTGTGGATTATCCCGTGCTCGGTTTCCTTGCGTCCACCAGGGGTTTCATGGATAGTACCCCATTATCCAAACCCAAATCCAATTCATCCAAAGCCATCAAAACCAATCCCAAATTCTATCCCACTGAGTTCACTAAGATTTCATAAAATCACCCATAAAATATAGTGGGATTGTCTCCACAGTCTCCACTAATCCCCACCATTCATTCACCAGCCATTCATCCATCAAATTTCTCCCATGAAATTTCATGAAATCACCCAGTTCTTTTCACAGACCCTGGCAGAAGCCGAACCTAACTGAGGTTACATGGAGCTCCGCATGCCTTCCTCAGCAGCCAATCCCTACCTGGCATCCTGGCGTCGTGTCCCATGGGATTTCCATGAAGATTTCCTCTGGGATTTCCACGGGTTTTGAAGGAGATGAAACATCATATCTTGTTGGAATTTGATGAGATTTGTTCCGTGGACATCATTGGATCCTTTTGGAAATTCTGGGGGATTTTACTGGCATTGAATGGATCTGGAATTACATACTTGGATTTTATTTGGAATGAATGGGCCGTTAATTAGATTTCTTAGGATCCTACGCGGATTCATGTGCTTTCACTAGGATTGAATGGGATTTTGAAATGGATTTCAGCTGTTTTTGGAATTGATGGGATTTTGAGTGGATTTCAAAGGATTTCATGGGATTCTTCTTGGATTTGGGGTTGAATCAGTTAACAAGCATCAAGATTCCATTTATGATCTAAAAAAATCATGTCTACACGCCTCTTCATCTGTATCCAATATACAAATGATGGCATCAGTTCATACTTCTGTGGCATTGATTGTTTGCCTCATATATTTCCACCATATTTGCTCGCCCCGGTCAACCTTTGGAGGACATTTTATGGCCCCCATTTTCGCTTGTCAAGTCCACCATTTAAGTGGAAATCTATGTAGATGCTTAAAAATCACGATGATTGGTTTCAAAAGTGAGAACAACTATCAGTTATCAGGCAAACATTTCAGGAAGCGATCTCGGATATCTCTGCTAAACAGTGGGGAAATGGCAACATAGCCAGCAAGCGTGGGCATGGGTATCTAGCTGGTTGTATATCTCATAGGTATTGCTAAAAAACAGGTATCCCCAAATCCACTGATGAATCATCATTTTCGCAACTACAATCATGCAATGTTGGAGGTCCCTCTTTTCAGACCCAACGGGCAACAGCATGTGGCAGGGACAAAGATTTGACACTTGGATTGCATACGGCATACGTGGCTCAACTTTCCTTGACACAGAGAACTGGCTACAAGAGATCCCTGCGCAGTGATGAATGCTGCGTTTTCCTGCCCCAACTATACAGGTCACCAGCAGGGATACAACTTTCACGTCACCGGTGACGTCTTCAGTTTGGTCAAAGCCATGCTGGGCGCAATCGAATATCAAGCAAACTCCACCGCATTTCCATGGCAATGTCTACCTGGCCTGCAACAGCGACTATATTGCAGACGTTGGCCGACCTGCTTGACCTTGTAATATGTCGTGATCATCCCATTTGTATCCAATTGTTAATGAAAAGAGCATCAATCATCCCATTTTCCATTGAACACATCATTCAATTCCCAATTTTCGGACAAACATGGACCAACCCAAATCGTTCATCCAAGTCATCGATCGTTGATTTTCGAGGGGGCACCAATAGATGTGGGTTTCTAGTTTGTTTTTAATACTGTTTTTTCCATGATTGCTGGTCAGTACCCCCATTGGTACCGTTAACTCATCGTTAATATCCACAATGTTCACAAGGAAGAACTCCATATTGATGAAATGTAATATCATGAATTGCAGCCCCGTAAACTCCCAACTGTACACTCATTAAATCACCAGAATAATATGGCGATAATCACGACTTTGGGTAGAAGAAAAATCAAAACGTAATTATTGTTGGCCAATTACCACATCTTATACAGTCTTATCCCTTCATGTGCTACATCCCATTGGATCTGTGGTTTTGTAGTGTGTGTGTGTGGTTCTTCATATTTGGTCGGTTCTTCCCCATGTATCCCAAAGTATCCCGAAGATGGTGGTGATTATCCCATCAAATACCATGGATACGTCCAATGTCCATGAGTGTTCCCAGCATTTTCATCATGTTCGGGATGTTTATCTCATAGTTATCCCATATTTATCTCATGATATTCCATTGTAAACCAGTATTTCCAATCAAAAAAATGTGTTTCCAACTCTTTCACCATACTGATATAAATCTATAAGTTGGTTAGTTATTATCCTAATTTGGCCTATCCAAATAAATCCCAATAAGTGTTATAATTATACGCACTGAGCGGTAATATACCATATGTAGTTTTATAGTTACTTGCTGTAATGACCTTACTTATATCATATGTACTTATATCATATCGTTATTAAAAGGATGACCATGACATATGAAATATAAGTGCATTTGCCATGGCATATAACCACTTTTACATATATATATATATATTATAACTATAACCATTTTTACATATATATATATATGAATATTTACATATATATATATATATGAATATATATATATATACAGATAGTAAGTTTCAATAGCCATGATTTCACCCTTTTTCCATTCCAAATCTCCCGGTTTTCCCAGGTCATTGCCGGCTTGGTGGCTGCAGGCCTGGACGGCCTGCAGCGGAAGTTGGAGCTGCCACCGGAGCGACAGAGCAAGGAGCGGACACTCCGCAGTCATGGAAAAATGGGATTTTACCATCTGGTAAACTAACATAGCTATGGAAAATCACCATTTTTAATGGGAAAACTCACTATTTTCATGGGTGAATAGTGGTTAGTAATGGTTAATAGATGTTAATAGTGGTTCATATAACCATCAGCCAACATCTGGATAGTATATTTAATGGATTTTAATGGGATTTAATGGGTGTTTAATGGGGATTTTAATTGGGATTTAAATAGGATTTAATGAGATTTCATGGGATTTTCATGGGATTGACCCTCTGGTAAACTATGATAGCTATTGAAAATCATTATTTTTAATCGGTTAAACCAACTATAAATCACCATTTTCAGTAGCAAACTGTTCGTTTACCAGAGGGTACCTCATGGACCCCGTTCAATGGGTTAAACCAGGTTGAGCCTCATTTCGCATGACTTACGAACAACCCAAATCAAACATGGATAGCTGGGAAATCGCTTACTGTATGAGGATTGAAATGGGCAAACCATGGGAAAATATGAGGACATATGATGGGAAAAGGCATGGACATTGTAATTGGAGATTTTCCATGTGATTTGATGGGATTAGCACCAACAACTATCTTAGGGATATATGGGGATCTATGGGTAATAACCAACAAAACATGGAAGAGTCATACGAAAAGCATTGGATAACAAGCGATGGAATGGTGATATAATGGATATAGCTGATATATATATATATATAATCAACAATATGATACTTGAGATACTAATACCCCCCCGTTGTGGCTATTTTGGTTGGTATTTACAGTAATGGGTATACCATGCGATATAACCAACTTGATATGACATTTGTTTTTGTTCGAAAACACATTGTTTGTGCCAAAGACAAGTTTGCCCTTATCATTACTCATATGTTTCAAGGAAATATCAATGTCTTCTTTGGACAAGGCCCATTGTTGTGAGAAAAGACATGTTTCCTTGCAGGCAAGAGGTCACTTTTTGGTGGTGAAAAGTGTTTTTCTTTAGTAGACCTGACCCCCCGACAATCAAACATGGTAACAAGGAAATTGAATGGTTTGTTAAATTGTTATATGGATTTATTTTGATGAGGAAAAACACAATTTAGATCAAGTCATACTCTAGGAACTCGGGCAAAATTCGTAGTGACGCGTAAATAGCGTCATTAGATTCGTTCCACGTCTCTATCATTTTTATCCACGTGTTTTTTTAATCATAAAGCACATGTTCTTTGTGTTTCAACTACGTCATGTCAAGTCATGTCTCTTATTTTCAGCATGTCTCAACCATGGAAAAGGAATCATGTTGGTGCATTTATAAAACATAATACGTGTCCTTTCCTTGTATATTTATATACATATATTTACATAATTACTCTTGTATCCATCCATCTGTCCGTTGATCCGTCCGTCCATCGATCAATATTTTGGGATAGTCATCAATCCATTAAAAGCGGGATTTATACAACTGTTCTGGTCGCATTACCATGGGACGGATGACTATAGACTATACCGATTGTATCCACCTTAATCATTTAACTTGATCATATCTACACACACACACATATAATGTATATATATATAAGTTATATTTATTTATTTATTTATTTATACGTATATGCATTATACACATCTAAGTATGGTACTTATAGTGATATATATATACATACACATTATACACCTTTCTAGTAGATATCTATATTGAGGTTTAAGTTGGGTTATAAACCTCACTATAGATATCTACTCGAAACCCAATTGCAGGAGGATGGCGCCACGGTGCTCCCCAGTTCCCTTCCTGCTGCGTTGGAAGCACTGGAGGCGAATTTAACCGATAAGACATGGATGGTTTAAGCGTCAGAAATGGTGATTTCACGAAGAAAAGTCGGGATTTTATCGATTTTATCCACACAATCTGGAATCTTCACAGATTTATGTGGAAAACCTGGGGTTTTGTTAGGAAGACGATCTACACATGGTGGGATTTCAACAAACACCCCCCAGAAACCATGGTTTAGTAGGGGATGAAACCACATATGACTGGGACCATAGAACGGGGGTGTTTCAGATTACGCGATGGTGTTGTATATGGGATCCATTTGCACATGTTTAGGGATAAAAAACAGTTCGTGGAAAATACATGAACATTCCCATCGATACCATACTGTGAATTTTCTGTGACCCTAATTGGGAATATGTTAGAGATCTTTGGTAAATATATGATAACACATATAAGTACATGAAACTGTCCTGGAAATTATAAAGATCATCCCATACATTGGGTAGAAAGAAACATGTGGGTCTGTCTGAAAATGCAATGAACATCCATGAATGGTTATTTATGATGATACTCCCTTGGGGGGTTACCCAATTTTCAGACAAACCAGTGTAGATAGCTCTTTCCTATTGAAATTGGGAAACGAATCAACAACTTGCCATTGTATGCTGCTTGAATCCCATGAAATCCCAAGGGGAAAGTGCTGGAATCTCAAATCTCCATCCTTCGAACGAATCCCCATCTTCCATCATCTTCGCTGGCGAGATCATCAGTCCATTTTTCGTGAAAAATCATCTTTAACCCATACTTTTCACATCTTTTCACATCTTTTCACTAGATTCACTAGATCAAATCAGATTTAACTCCCCATGTGTTTCGCCGCATAAGTTTCCACCACCACTTCTTCAGCGAGAAAATCCCCACCCTCATTGCGACGCCCCAGGCAGATGAGTATCTGACAAACAAGTTGGGCAAGCGATTCATCCGTTCCTGGGGCTGAACTTGAAGAGATTTCATGGGAAGTGATTTGTTACGTGTTTTATGTTTTGTACGTTCTTCATGTGTTTATTCAATTTATATACAAGCAATGTATACATACAGGTAAATGCTTCCCATTGGTGGGAGGGGCAATTGGTGATGTTACTTCTTTTATTAAGCCAATGTGTACAGCTAGTCAACGAATATTCATGGGGATAGTCAATGATATTTCACTTGGTTGCGGGACAACTCCCCCCCCTTTGGGACGGCCAGCCCGAGGCTGGTATGTCGACATCAAAAAGGCGGAGTTGAAGTTTTTGGACGAGAAACTTCACCCACCACAAGAGGCTTCAGTGGCAGCCACTGAACCTTCAGAGACCGAGATCGGCAAAGCCTGGAGAGAGTTGTACATGGAGTTCATTTGAGTCAGTGAGCCAAAAGGGGCTAAGATGGCCAGCATCTGTTTGTTTTTGTTGAATCTCGGACCTTGACCTAAAATGCTATATAATATTATAATCATATGATTCATGTATCCAGAATATCCAAAAACTTCATCGGCTGTTGTTTGATTTGTTTGCTTTTGAGAAGCTGCCTCATCCTCCCTGGAGGGGAAGCCGCTTCTTGCGCCCGCCAAAGTTAAGCGGGATCTCTGGGATTTGTGGCTGCATGGTGGTATCAGACAAATGCCCAAATTGTGAAAACAAATGTATTTCAGAATCCATGTTCAGCCTCAATGATATTTGGGTTCAGTCCATGTTGAACAAAAGATGGATATGCTTCTATCATCTTCTATCCTTTAAAAAAGACACATTAAAATCCCCGGTCCCCCAAGGACACTTGACATTGTCCGGCTTGATAGCATCAAGATGCAGCTCTGGTGGTCGACCTGTACAGATATCATTTTTGAGCACCGAGGATCTGTCTTTTGCATGGGCCTATAGCAACTGCTCCCAGTTGCCTTGCGCGGCTACCTGGTACCTGAAAAAATGCAGTGGTTTATCATCATTGAATGGCAATGCCTAGTTGTGTTCCATTGTCAGACAAGATCATGTGGTTAATAAGCCTTGCATGTTTGACTCATAGATTTATAGGAGACTCCAGGTTTTTTCGCGGTATGTCGAGAATCAGGAGATTTATCAACAATTTGTATGGCAATGTTTAATGAGGAAAATTATGCAAAAAAACAGTGAATATTGGGGGTATCCGACATGGATCAACCACAGTTCCCGTTTCTTGATGTGGTCCCATGCATTAGCCAACAATCATCACTTGACGGACTCGGCGGATGCCTGATCACGTCAGACGGTTTTATGGGCAGTGGTCAAAATATCAATGGCTGCTGAGCTGCTGACCTGATCCCTCTGGCATTCCGTTTCTGTGACCACTTTCCTTAGATGAATTGGCTTATTTTCTCGGGAAATCTTCTACTTGGGTAATCTCTGGGGATTTTTTTTTGGAGGGTTCTTAAGCAAATCCTACCTCTGCAGTAGATTTGCATGGCTGTGCGAACACATAGGTGTGTTGCGGAAACCATCCAATTATAGTGTGTAAATAAAGTCACATCATTTCGTAGTTGGCATAGTCTAGTTTCTGAGTCGAGCTGTGTCATCCAGACACAGCTCTCATTGCATCCTTTTGAGTCGTCATAGAAATCGTTGCGATGGAGACGGTGCGCATCCCCGCAGCTGCTGGCACCTGTGCCTGAAGGAAAAGATGAATATGATGAGTGTCTTTTATTGAACATGTACTTACTAATGACGAATACGTGTCCTAATTGCAGCTATAGAGAAATTTCATGAAATTCCGAGTTTCACTTTTGAGATTTTCAAAGGCCCCCCATCGACAGGAAGCCATGTCGTACAACAGAGAAGCAAACATCCTGTCGGAGACTTTGAGGGCACACTGCAGGGGGAAACCAAGCACACCATGAACATGGCAAAATGTAGCCCATGGCGGGAACAAAACTTATAAATAGTATGTAATGCCATGTGCCTTGCTGGATCTGTGAGCTTATCTCGGTGATAAGAAACAGGAATTGCGATTCGGCGAAGTCATCATTTCCTTTTCAATCCAGGATAGTTGACAGTATCCAACATCGCTTCAGCATGGACTCTCCGCGGCCCGATGGCGCAATGCGGCTCACTAAGCGCCGAGCTTAGTGAGACCTGGGAAGTCTGGGTGAAGTTTGTTTTGGGATGTTCTGGTGGGTTATCTCGCTTCCTATACTACTTATATGATATGGCAAAAGGTATGTTTGTTCATTGAAAACCAGGTCTTCTATGGTCTTCTATCCATTTTTTTTGGGGTAAGTCCCCATGACTACTTGGCTAAGCCAGAGAATATGGGTTTGTCTGATAGTGGTGTATCCGAAAAGGTAGATGGATGTGAAAATCAGTTTCCCCATCTAATGGCCAATTTATGGGGGGTAAATAATCCAATATCAGATACACCAGGTCAAGATGGGTCAAGACCTATATTTTTAAAGGGGTTGGGAGATAAATGTGCTATTCATTTCTGAGTTCACAAGGGTACCAGGGCTGTGGCCCACCCATGTAGAAGGTCAATTCTCCTGTTGCGCGGCATAAGAGAGTGGCAAGATGTTTGCAAGCAGACCATGGAAGGTGATGCATATAAATATAAGTCTATGTAAATCTCTATGTATGTATATATAGATGGTATATTATCACAAGATTTTGAGTTAGATCAATTCACTAATATGTCATTTGGAAAGAAGGATAGGCACGAGCTAACAACCAGTGTAGATGATTCATTTTTTTCATGGTTTCCTCTCGATCCTTTAAACTCTCACATGGAGCCTGTAATACTGGGGTCCCCAAGATTCCAAACGATGAGTATTGCTTTTTGTTGTTGAGCGTTGTTGGATCGGATGAACTTTCCTCGTTGTTTGCTACGTGTTTTATCCGGGTCAAATCACCCCCTTTTGGTGAAGTTGAAATCATGACTGTCCATGTCGACGCATGTCAGGCCGGAGACTGTTGCAGTGATGCCAGACGATGTGGAATTTGATGAGGCCTGGGTTGGAGTGGGGCAAGGATAGAAGGACTACTTGGGGGTGCAGTTGGGGTAGTTTACCCTCTGGCAAACTAACATAGCTATTGAAAATTGCCATTTATAGTGGATTTACCCATTAAACACAGTGATTTTCCATAGCTATGTTAGTTTACCAGAGGGTAATTGGTATGACTATGGTAACATCCACCGTAACTTGGGATATGACATGATGTGAGACTTGAACCTATGCTTACATATCCATTCACAGGTGGAACTGCACCCCCAAGTACAGAACCATCCTCCGTGGGTATGAAGATTTTAAAAAAATCATGAAAACTGACAAATTGACCCAGCAAATCCTGAATACCTCCCAAAAAGTTGGCCATTGTCCCATCGAATCCTAGGAAATATCACTATATACCATAAAATATGGGTGGTAAATCCATGACATTAGGCTTCCTTCACCAATGGATTTGATCGTCAAATTTCCCCACAAAACCAATCCAGTGCTGGTTGTTATCCCCCGGCGACGAGGGAACTGTTCCGAGCTATGGGTCCTATTCAAACGTTTCCTAAGCACATCGTAAATCCATTGAAATCCTTACAAAGTTATAAGTTGGTTGATAAACCCCATTAACTAGTTCGATATATCTATCACAAACCATAGCTATTGGAGTTATGTGGCCAGTAACTTGGCTACCATAAATCAGCTATCCCATTGAATGCTCATGGTTTTGCTGCTTAAACATGGTTAAACTACTATTTTTCGATGGTTCTAACGGGGCACCACCGTTGTTTCAACGTGTCATGGCACCACCGTTGCGGCCACGGCCACGGCCACGGAGGAAGCGCATGCGGCGCTGCTGAGCGGCTTCCGCGTGTTTCGCTATCGCCTTGAGGAGACGGTGAGCATTGTGCAGTGGCCCGTTTCAGGTGGGCAAGATGGATACCTGACCCGAATCCTAACATAGGTAGTATACGTCTTTTTTTTACATAATTACATCCATATTTTCTTTAATTATATATATTTATATATAAATATTTAATATGATTGAATATGTACATATTCACGCATCTTTACTTTTATGTCTGATATGTTTGCTTATGCACAATTAGATGCGCGGCTATCGATAGGTTTCAATTGCTTACACATGATGGATCCGAGGACTAGTCGCTGTAAAAACCGCCAGTTGCTAACGTAATGCATAGGATCATTTTGGAGGATATCGTCAATGAAAAGTGACATATGGGTATGGGTCAATACCTATTAATACCATTTTTAGGGGGATGAACATCCATTTACCAGCTATTTTGATGTTCACCAGGGGTACAAGGGTATGACACACTGCCATATAACCAACGAATAACTGCAAGAGCGATCTAGCTACATAAACAGGAGTTTACATGCGAAGACATGTATAATGCGGATCAAATCAAGACATATATAAACTGGTATTAGTATATATATATATAACTACACATAAGAATCATAATAGGGATCAACAAAAGCATCAAAATTTGGTGATTTGCAAAACGGCTTGAACAGTTGCAGGGTGCGTAGAGTAAGCATCTCTTGGGCTTGGAGCACCCCTTGAACATTGGGACTAACATTGTAGTTTTTGGAAACATCACAGGACGCCTTTTCATTGCCAAAAGTGTCTGCAATTGTCTTGGTGGGTGCATTCACATCGTGGATGATGATCACAATATGGGTCTCTCTAAAAATGCTGTCCGAAGTCCACCAGTTAATCATGGTATTCCTTATTGATTTTATAATAAAAGCTATGATTTGTTTGATGTGTTTTCCAATTTGAGACACACCCAATGTTATATCCAGTTGCTTAAACATCCCATGAAATATCTCTACTCTATATATCTCAGTAAGTTATTCCCATGAATATCCCCACTGTATCCTACTATTATATTGGTGCTTTACCAATGATTTTCCCATATTTGGGTTTGTAAATCACCACTATTGCAAAAACATGGAAAACCCATGAGAAAGTCATTTCACCATTGCAATTCACATAATGTTCCCAGTTTTGGTTTGCCCATATTACCATATCATTAACCATCATCAACGATCATCAACCATCATTCACCGTCATTCACCATTACAATCCCATTACAATCCCATTACAATCCCATTATCATCCGATGATTGTCCCATGATATTCCTCATATTTTATCCCATCTGTTCGTTTTTTGGAGCGGCCACTCAGCTCCTTCCCCTTGCCAGGCGACGCTGGTGGACCGCCCGTGCCGGTGGACCCTCCGCTGCGCGGCTTGCTGCGGGGCTACATGCTGTCGAGACAGCGGCGGCAGTGCCATGGCGCTATGGGCCATGGGCTGGGTAAATATCGTTTATACTGGCTATATGTCATTAGGACATTGATGATAATTGGATACAATTGGCAAATTGGGATTACAATTAACTACCCAACACATGGATTAACACATTGGGAATTGGGATAGTTTGTGGCGTGATAACCAACCCAGATGATCTTAATGGGATTCATTGCGTCTGATTGGATTTTGGGGTACCAAAACCCACATGAGAATGGAGGTTTGTCGGATATTGGGCATATCGATCAGTTCGTATCTTTGCATCAGTTCTTGACTTATTTCTTGACCCTAGGTCTTTCCAAAAAATATCAGGCAAGAAACCAAAGTTGCATCTTCGGTAAATACCTGTCTATAAATATTAATATGGTTCTGAACCAGCTACTAGCTGGGATGGATTTTTCACATGGTTAATTTGTTTACACAGTTGTTTGGATAATACCAATGGGTTTCAACTATGGTTACTGTATACATATGATGGTTATACATATGATATGGTTATTGCCAAGTCATATGAACCCCCCAAGTCATTTTTAAGGCACTCTGTCTGACGTTTTTCCCCATCTCTGGCCAGTTGGTTTGTTAAGGTTCCTGCACCAGAGCCTCGTTGCTGCAGGGGTGGAGTTGGTGGTGACGTGCCGTGGCAACCCGATGGGTTTTTTGATGAATTCCTTGCGATGGGGATGATACCCTCTGGTAAACTAACAGTTTGCTATTGAAAATGGCCCATAGAAATAGTGGATTTACCCAGCTATAAAATGGTGGATCTTTCCATAGTTATGTTAAATTACCAGAGGGTAAAGGCATGTTGGCTTGCTGGGGGCTTTGCGCCGTGTTGGCTACCCTTCTGTAAAAAGACATCCGAGGTGTGCCCTTTTTTCCCCATTCATTTAGGTTTGCTTTGGGGCTTGCGCGTGTCTCAGAGCTGGTTGACAAAGGCACAACAGAAAGCACATTGCAATCATATTCTCAAAACACAGTTTCAGTTGTCATTCGTTCCCTCCAACCGCCCAAGATCTGTGTTCGAACCAATCAAATGGTTTTCAACTGTCATGTGTTCCTTTCACTCACAAATCAAAAAATCTCAAAATCACTCACTGTCCTCGACCTTTTAAAGATGGTATTCTATTTTTTCCAGTGGGAAATCGGAAATCTATAGGGGATCGGTTTCTTTTGGGATTTTTGGGGGTTCCTCAGGCGCAGATCCAGGTCGGATTTCTGGATGGGATGGAGTTCCATGATGTTCCATGGGATGGACCATCCACCCATTGTGCCAAAAAAAATATCCATGACATTCCAGTGACTGTGTTGCTTTAAAAAAAACGCATCTTATGGTGTCTTGGTGGGTGAAATGTCAGTAAACAACTATTAGTAACTAAGATCCTATAGTAATATTCTGATCATATTCCTATTAGTGATATTACTATTAAATAGTTGTGGATAATATTGCTATTAGTAAACTATAGTAATATTCCTATTAGTGTCTATATTCTGATCATATTCTGATCATGAATCCTAAACATTCCCCCTAATCCCTTTCATATTTCCATGTTTGGAACCATTGTCAAGCTGGCTTTTACATGCTTTTACCACCTTGTAATCTTCCACATTTATTGGTTACATCATTATTTTGCTGGCTTGAATATCTGACCATTATAGACCCATCACACATCACACATGAGGATACCATGGCTATACTGGGATAACTAACACTCATCTTTTTGGGTGTGTCTCCCACTAAGCCATGGCAACTTGACCCATAGGCCATCGGACTACGAAAACGTGCACTTCTTCCCCGCCTCCTACGCCACGTTGGCCCCGCTGTCCCCGCGCGCCACGTGGCGCCCGGTGGACGCGACGGCGACGCCGGGGCTCTTCGCGGAATGCCTGGAGGAGGTGAAGGGCGCCGTGGCAACGATGGGGGGATGGGGTTCTAGGAGGATCATCCCACTTACCATCTGTTTATGACTAACATAGCTATAGAATATCACCATTTTTAATAGGTAAACCATCTATTTCTATTCGCCATCTATACCATGGCTATGTTAGTCATAGAGGTGATTATCATGATTATCTGGTTGGTGGTTTGGAACATTTTTTTGGAACATGTTTTATTTTCCCCAACACTTGGGATGATGATCCAATCTGACTAATATTTTTCTGGGGGGTTGAAACCACCAACCAGTTATGATGATTACAATACAATGATAGTAATAGTAACTGTAACCATAATCATAACAATCATAACAACGACAATAGTGGAGGTTATCAAGATCCAAATGGGATAATCCATGATCCACTTACAGGGGACTTACTGTCGCTAAGGTTGTTTGTTAACCACTGACATTTTGTGTGGGACGATCCTCGAAGTTACTGTAAGCCCCCCCAACAATAGACAAAAATTATAGGAGGTTGGTATACTAATTGTATGAAAATGGCCATTTATAGTGAGTTTTCCCATTAAAAATGGTGATTTTCCATAGTTGTGTTAGTATATCAATATTTTATGTATTACTAATAGAAAAAAACCATAAGCTGGGGAAGTATCACAATTATTGATATTGATATGAACTAGAACCATAAGGTCAATGATTTTGTTTTGCTCTTTGAGAGTATTGACCACAATGAAACTCGTTTTAGCTGCGATACTTGTCCGGCCGTTTTTGTTGGGGGTTGCTTGTCGGTCCTGCGTGGAGGAGGTTCACCATATTCTTCACCTACCAACCACTGAATTAACGAACGACTCATTGGTATGCCCGACCCACAAGATTTTGTTTAAGCTCACCCCATCCAGAATTGATTTAATGATCCAATATGATCCATGGATTATGAGGTTTTTACCAACACAAGGCATCCGACAAACGACAAACCATGGGATGACTGACCTCTGGAAATTTCACGGTAAAAATAAGCGATGCAGCGTTGAGGAGTTGACATAAGTTGATGTATTTGAATTCAATATTTGGGGTAGCTACCCAAATTCGATCATGCCCAGTGCGGTAATCTTTGCAGTGTAGCCATGTAGCTTTATTCATGTTTGGTTTGAGCCTTCTGCACCTGACACACTGCGACCTTCCTTCGAGTGCAGAAAAATCTTTTGTGGGCCCACGTCAACCTTGTCTTGGACCGCATTTCTAGAAGTTGCCAAACGCAGACGCATCAATAAGTTTTGGATCATTATCGTATGTTTTGTCTCCATGCGAAACGAGTTAAACACATAGTTGGGGATGTTTTTTTAATTGGCCAAATCTTTATTTTTGCAGTTTGAACATATGAATCAGGTTAGTCTATGTTAATCTAGTTTTGTCAATCAGCTTCATCCCCGTATCTGTCCATTTTTTGGGCGTTTGACCATTCGACTTGGGCGTGCCAAGGATGGGGTTGCCGCTACGTCGTTCTCAAAGACTACGTGAAGAGCGCCAAGGCTCGGCTGTACGGGTCGTTCCTGTGGTTCCGGGGGGTCAATGTTATTAGATGATACAGATGTATGAAACCACAGGTTAACATCATTGTGGCTTCATACATCTATAATGTTATAGTTATAGTTATGTTATTCAATGTTAAACAAATGAAGCCAACATCATTGTTGGATATTTGCTGGTATGTTTTTGGGATCTATGAGTTGTTTGTTGTGACAAAGCGTGATAAGCGTGACAAACCATTGTAGCATGTGGGATATGTTTACGGGAGTATCTCATATCCCACCAATACAAATTGTGAATTTTGCGCAATCAATGTATCTGAGTGTTCGCGATGTCTAGAGAGGCAAAACTGCCGGGGCTGATTTCCAGCTTTGTAGCTGAAAGGGTATGCGCTTGGAACTATCAAGCCAACACCGTGGTTAGTTTGTGACTAGGCCAGTTGGAATCCAAGTGCTTCCGTAGAAAGTTACTGTATTTGGCGGCTCCGCACATAGTTGACTGTTGTTTGGAAACATTCCATTGTTTTTTTTCCGGAAAACTTGGTGCTGGCCTAATGTGAACTGAATGTGACATCATCATCATCATCATCAACATCAACATCAACATCGACATTAACATCATCAACATTATCAACATCATCAACCCTAAAACTTTTAAACCCTAAAACCCTAAAACCCTAGACTCCTTGAAAACTCCCTTGAATATAAACTTCAACGAGGGTGGGGTTTTGATGATTCCCTAGAAACTCTGTTGAAACATCTTCGAGATTGCCTTGAATATAAAGCTTAATAGGGGTTTGGGAATTTGATGGTTCCCTAGAAACTCTTTTGAAACATCTTTGAGATTCCCTTGAGTATAAAGCTTAGTATGGATGTGAGAATTTTATGATTCCCTAGAAACTCTTTTGAAACATCTTTAAGATTCCCTTGAATTAATGTCCTTTCAATCCCTGTAAAGTCGTGTGTGGGCGAAAGAGGGGGTTTGCGCGTAAAGGTACCCTGACAGTTGCAGCAATCGCAGCCTTTCCCATGTCCCAGGCCCATGGCAGTCGCCGCTTGGTGGTGAAATGTCTGACCTGTTCTCAGAATGTGGCGGTTCTTATCTCAGACTTTAAACTTAGAGGGGTGATGTTCAAAATTCATCAAAATCCACAAGAATTCCTCCATATGATTCCATATGTATGTGTGTATATATAATTATATATACGTATATATATATATATGAACAAATGATAGGACATTTACATAGATTTACCCTGCCCAGTCCAAAGGATAGCGATTTATTTGCAGATGTTCTAGGCTTTGGGAGATGGAGATGTAGTGGAAAAAACATCATTGTTTTTCAGTTGATGCAAGTTTGGTCGATGGTGCCATTCTGATCACTATATATATATACATATACATATAGCCATTAGCCAATCACAATTTGCTGTTCAATACAATTGGGGTCTACAGTACAGTAGCATGGAAAGAAAGCAATTTTGCTGCTTACATCCCAGTTCTTTGTAGATGTTGCACCATTTTTAGAATGACTATCCTTAATTTCCGCATGTTCAAACGATTTTTGGTTGAACTTCCAATTTTCAAAGCATGAAATTACACCTCATTTTTTCAATTCATCTGAATTAACCCTTCTGTTCAGTATCGCACCCCATTGTTTTTGGTTGAGCTTCAGTCGGATTTTTTTTTTTTGAACCCCAATTTTCTCACCCTCAAATTGGTTGGTAAAACCAGCTTCGCCCCCCATGCTCAACCCTCACGGTTTTGATTACTAAAAAGTAATTTATTAACCATTGGACCATGACTGATATGTCCATTTAGCCCCATCTTAGACCTCCCCATTTTTCCTTTAATGGCCATTTAATGGCTATGTAACCATCAATCACCATCACTAATTATTCTTCCATGATCGTTCCACATAAAAATATTCCATATCTGGTTCTGAATGACGATATCCCTACAATATGTTAAACCATCATGACCATAATGATTAATGAACCTATCTCACTAAGGTGAGGTTAATAAAATGTAACTTTTTTGGTGAATTTCACGTAACATCATCATGAAACTTATGTATTGAGAACCTATATTTCACCACTCATAGTTTCATGATGGTTCATGAAATTCACTAATAGTTTCATTTTACCTCACCTTAGTGAAAATGGTTCAATATGGTCATGCTGGTTCATTATGGAGTGTTGTTTTTTCTCTTTCTCACCCCATAAAAGGTTGCCGTTTCGTTTCCTCACCATTAACCATTGCTAACCATTAAATTTACCATTAAGCACCATTAATCAACAATTAACCATCAAGCACTAGCCATTCTTAAGTCCCCATTGATGGTTGACAACTCAGGTGGCCGTTTCCATTGAGGTTTTATGCAGGTCCCTGTGGACGACGACCTGCCAGAGGTGGCCTGCGACTTTGTCAAAGCGCGCGGCGCGCGCTTTAACGAAGGCCGGCCTGGCTAAAAAAGCTGGTGAAAATCAGGGGGCGCATGGAAAACCCATCAATTGTTTTTTGGATATATGGGTATGGGTCAAAATATAATTGGATGGTTAATACTAAACTAGACTAACATCTGTGGTCCCACATCGGTCTTCCATTTTGACCCACATCCATATATATATATATATAGGGATTATGATGGGAGTATAAGGCCAGCTTCGTGGGAAAATGATGCATCCTCTTGATGACTGAAATCCGATGTTGATTTGGGTCTGCACATTTGAATCATACTCAGCAACAACGAATAACTCAACCGCCTATGTCTTCAGTTTTGGAGATTTGAGCCCGCATGCAACTGGAATACCCCAAACAAGATAGAACAGTCATTTAATTACCACTATTTGATTGTATTCTTTTGCGGGGGTACTACATCCAAGAAAATCAGAAGCTTCTGGATTTGAAATTCACCAGCTGAAGTGGCAGGAGTGGTTTTCAAGGAGTATGTGGAACTGGTGCCCCTTAGCTGCAGCATGGGATGTCATTCCGTTATGGTTTTGATGCCACACCCTTATAGTTTTGGTCCATGATGTCAATCCCAGTAGAACCAGGAAGGCAGTTCTCATCCTGGCCACATGACTGCAACCCCCAAAAAGATACCACAATCTGTAATCAACAATGTAACCAGAACACAATCTATAAGACAGTGGTAAATTTATTTTCTATGTTTTGGTGGTTTACTTGCATATATATATATATATATGCTACGTGGCATTCTGCAATTGCCATGGCCCACGGTGGTCTGGGAAACCACGAAGGTTTGTCCATGAAACTTCCAAACATACCAATCAAAATCGGTAAGGATCGTAGACAATGAATGTTCTTGTCTTTTTTCCTGACCCATAGGATCCATGTATGCTATATATGGTAACATGGATCCCATCAATATACCCCCAATGTTAGCATATATAGCATACATGGATCCTATGGGTGATGGCTTCCCATTTGTTCTTTTCATCTCACCCAACTCGGAAGTCCTTGTCGAAATGACTCGTTCCCCAAAGCGTTTTGAGGAGATACCCGGGCCGTGGTGATTTCACCACCAACGAATGGCGGCTCTGGTGCCTTGGATGGCGAACCAAAAAATTGGGTTTTCAAGTGCCATATGTTGATGATCAGAGGGTAGATATGTTAATCATATATGTTAGTATGATATATGTTAGATATATCATATATTAACATATCAGAGGGTAGATATATGTTAGTATCATTTAATATCAAATCTAATATCTACGTTTGAATTCATGTGATGCCTTGATGGTAAAAAAAATCTACGTATATATGTATGTGCTATTGAATTTTATTGTTAGATATTGACTATGTGTCACATTTTCTGAAAAAAAATCTACGTGGCATGATGATCCGGTGCAAAAAACAGAGGCTCGGGTGAGTTTTCGGGTGAGAAGGGGGAGTACTCAAGGAGCTACTGTATCCACTGAGAATTCCTTCCATCAAAATTCCGAGTGAGCGGAGTCCAAAGCAAAAACCATTGGCTGAAGATTTTGGCTCGTTATACTATCCAATATATTGGGGATTATCATAGGCCATGGGTTCTCATGGAATATCATGGGTTATCATGGATTATGATTCAATTATCATGGATTATCAAGCAACCCATGGACTGGGACTGCCTTCAGCTGCCACTGCTCAAGCGGCTCTGGATCCACTACGTAGAATCCCACAATTGTGTCAAGCTTGGCTACATCCATATTTTAGTACAGGTTGCGCTATACATGGATAAAACATGATAAAACAATAGATATACTACTAACCAGATAAACACCATTGTGTATGTCACTTTTTTGTGATTGTATACATACTAACCAGAAAAAACTACATAAAATGCAAGAGATAAGAGATTAACATCTAACAACAATCTTATCTTCTAATCCTAGCGATGCGCATATAAACATCTCAATGACAATATCTAAGATAATATTTAACTGGTTACTAATAGTGAGATCTACGATAAGTTCAACAATAATAATATCGATAATCATATCTAGATAATAGGATTATCAATATCATGACATATGATATCAATATCTAGATTATCATGAAATAACTTGTTAACAATATAGTAATAATCATAATGCCAATAAAACACATGCATTATTTCAAACAAAAAGCGATTGGCTGGTGACAGGTTCATGCACCAGAACTTGGTGGAGATTACGGCCAACTCCTTTCAGGTGGCACCCAGGGAGGGTCAGATCTTGGGGATGTTCACTGTGGCTAGTGATATGATATACATATATATATATTATGTATATATATATGTATATGTGTATATATATATATACATATATGTATATATATATACATAGTGACATTTGATTATAAACTATCCTAGAAGCATCCTGATATTTCAACTGTAGCGATATTTGATTAGTGCCTTCCGGATGTTAATTTTGGGTTGGTGTATTACGATACGTCATTGATAATTGTGGTTACTAAAGTATCATATAGTTATCATATAATGTTAAAATCATAGACCAAATCAACACGCCCTTTTTTCCGGGGAGACCTAATTTGGACCGAGACTCAAGTGGAGTACCAGAGGTATGGATCAACATTGGGCTAGCAATGGATGGTTTGCTACTGAAAATGATCAACATTTGTGCTCCTAGGGCTTCATAGTTGGCTAAATCAGCCAACGTAAATAGGGGATGTAAATGGATGTAACCAGTCTGACACCGAGAATCACAAGGATTTATCATAGTATGCGGCTGTATAATCATAGGGATGCTGTTTTCGCAAGACATCGCACAGCCACACCAATGACATTAGACTAGTAAATAGAAACTCGTGAGCCCACATCAAAGCGAAAAGAACTCAGGAGTGCGCTGAAAAACCCCGGAAACTACTATTCAGCAGCTCTGGAAAAGAATCAACTGCCCAAAAGAGGAGCATTTGTCGAGGTGGAGCGGTTTACATAGCTGAAGGCCATGCCAGAAGTGGAATATATAATGATCCGCCGAGCCGCGTAAGTTGATTGCAAAGCTCACCAAAACATGTCCCAGCTTTGGCAGAGAAATCCACCGGATGTTCGGATTTCACAATGAGTCTACAAGCAAGCAAGACAGCAACCAAGACAGGGATACAACCAGCCTTTTTTTTTACGGAAGGTGTGTGCATACCAAGCTTGGTATTACCATGAAGATACATACACGGCTTGCTGATGTGTTTGTCAGCTGTTCTAAATCCAAACAATACCGTAATAGTCATTGCATGTTCCTGCGCACAAAATAGAGGCAACATCATTTTTAGACAAAATACGGCAAAACAAGGATTGATCCCAGAATTGGTCCCGAAAATGTGTTTCATTTCATCGGAAGAAACCCTGGTTTGAATCATTTTAATCGTAGATTTTCCCAATCAACCCGTGAATAACCCATCGAGCGAGGAGGTGGAGCAAGTTGAGCCGCTGCCGGAAGAGGTCTTGCAACAGGCGGGCCCCAGAGAAGTTATCAAGAAAAGCTTGGGATTTCTGGGGAAATTCACCATGAAAACATGGGATTTTTATAGGGAATTCACCATCAACATTTGAATTTTTTTAGGGAGTTTACCAATCATAATCAGGGCTGTTCCAACCTATTATAGGTCAGGTCTGTGTTCCTCTTTATTTTCCCAGAGTTACCCCCAATTTTGACAGAGTTTTCACCATTAAAATTGCATTTTTTTGGTAGTATATACCCCATTTTCAGTCGCACCCAGATCACAAATTGAAACGACTAATCCTCCATTGGGTGAAAGATTTTGGAGCTTCTCAATGCCCTTGAGACAACTCAGACTAGCCACCCCAAAAACAATATGATGCAGATTTCGAAAACAAGAAATCTGCAGGATTTGTGATACGGGCTGAAAATGGTTAATGGCCGTTTCAAGTTTCAATAGGGAAAATAAATGACAAACACAACATGTTTGGGGTACCCTATTTTCAGATGAACCGACGTATTTGATGCCATAATATGAAGGTTCAGCCCAAACATGGCCCAAGAATCCACGTAGCTGGAATGTGTAGCTATATCCCCTTTGGTATCCTTTGGTCGTATTTCCCCCAGCCAACATAGGTAACTAAACTCCCTTGGCTTGACGCTATGACTTCCTTTGACTTTTCCTTCTAGAAGCTTTTCTGTAGCAGCCTCTGGGAGCATGTAGGCATGGTGACCTTGGATTCTGTGGACCTGGCAGAGCTTGTCAACCTGCCTGGGCAGGTCCAAAAGATTGCAAACAAGTCATCGCCCGAGACATTTGGCCATGCCCCACAGTTTAGCCGCTTAGCCCAGAGTCATGCCCCGTTTCTTGTTTTCTACGGGGTTCTTACCACAACCAGCTCACACAGTGATGCCCCCTACCTCGCTAAGTTTGTAAACATACGTAACTCGACTAACTATAGGTTCTGATATATCGATATATCGAACTAGCGAGGTTTAACATGGTTTAACCCACCACGCATTTCACCGAAATAGGGATACCACCTGGTAGCTACGAGCCCTTGCTGGGGATAGGTGAAAGAGATGGCCAAGCAGATCCAAAGTCCATACTTCACCATCGACCTGGCCGAAACGGACTCAGGACCTTAGCTATCGCCGCAACAGAGCGATAGCTCCGAATTGGAGAGTTTCTGTGGGACTGCCATCCATGGGGGTTCCATGGCAAAATGGATGGTTTATGATGGTTTATAAATGTTTATACATGTTTATTTCCTGGAAATTCCATGAAAGAATGGATGATAACATATGATAACTAGGGGCAGCCTTATTTCAGGAAACCTCCTCAAATCATGAATAACCAACGGATGTTGGGGTTAACGGTAAGGGCTTGTTCAAAGCGACTGGTTGAACTACTTCCGTTTTGATTTAATCATATATCATATATATATGGATATATATGGATATATATATATTATATGGAGTTATATGGAGATATATATATCCACACATATATACATATATTCCTGTGAAATCGTTACTGAGGACTGATCAAATCATGCTGGCCAAAATAAATCAGTTGCTTTCCCCTAACGTTGTTGGAATAGTTCTTCAAATATCAAGAGATATCAAGTAATATCAAGTCTCCAAATATTCTTCCGGCGTCTTTTGTGGCCGTTCTGCCCTGGTCGTTTTGGTCAGAACGACCAGCTCGTGTGGGTTTTCCAAGCCTCCAGGAGCTTGGATCATCCTGGAAGCAGGGGATGGCGGTGTTTCTGGCTTGGCCACGTCGCAGGAGCTCCACGAACTGCTTCACTGTGGCGATTCCCTGGGGATAATCCTTTGGGCATTCTTCGGGCATTCTTCGTAGATTTTTCGTAGGCGATCCCCGATTTTCATCCCGGGGCTCGTGATGTTCGTGTCCTGCCGGTGAAACCGCTATTCATTGCCAATCTTACGCTGCAAAAATCTGCAAAATAGATTCAAGATTCTGAGCTGGTGAACGTAGCTCCGAAAATCACATCACATCGCAACGGGTTTTCTTGGATTCAACGATCCCCATCTACGGTTGACCCAGATTTATGGGGATTATTGGGGAATCTTTAATCATTAACTACAATAATCCCCGATTCAATGTTGGATGCCATGATTCTGAACATGTTGCGAAAAAAACAGGCTGTTAACCATCATTTGTAGTGCTTTTAGCCTTTTAGCCGTCAATAATATTAGGATACAGTTGATACATGATGATTAGCTGATGATTTTGCGGAGATTATACTCTCCAAAATCAATTCAGGATTTTCACAATCCATGAACTGGGAATCCAGTTCTTAAACAACCAGTACTATAGGGAGTGACGTACCGAGCTTTGCACACCGCTCATTTGACCCACAAAAATATGGTGCTAAAAAAAATCTGCAAAGACGGAGATAATGATTGAATTGATTTACAGTAGTCAAACAACTGGTGAGTGTTGAACATATTTAAGTGTCTTGCCATGTTTATGGAAAAACAACTTGTTTTGCAGGGAACGGTGTCAAACCTTCCAAAAGAAGTTAAAAGAAGTAATAATTTTCCTGTGCAAGTTGGGGATGAGTTCTTGCCTGGTAAGCCGTAAGTATGCAATGTTTTAGACATTTCACGAAAAACAGCAGGTTTCCAAACGGTACCTGTTTCGGTGGACAACTGCACAAAAATTACGGTTTTCATTTTTTTTCTCGGAAATTTAGTGGAATTGTGTCATGTGCATGTTAAACTTGCATCCTGTCGATTTCCAGTGTTCATTCTCGAAACATGGGTTGAAGGACTCTTGATACTTGCACCAACCGGTTTTAGGCCCCAAAGCCTTTTTTGGTGGTATTTCAAGTTGGCTGGCAGACATGGCAATGGAAAATCCTGGTTTGTCAGTTTGATCATTTTCCCAGTCAATGACAATTTTGCTGGATCTGGTGGTTAGCCATGTGTCAAAAAGCTCAAGGTCGATGGGAATAAAACCACGAATTGCTCATGACGAATGCGAAGGATCCGCAAGACCATTGGAAATATCTGTACCAATATTTCCAAGACACTTGAAAAACGTATCAATAATAATCAATACATATACATATACATATATAAAATAATAACATATATACATATATACATATATACATATATACATATATACATATATACATATATACATATATACATATATACGTATATACATATATAGAGATATATAAATATATACATATACACATATATCTATATATATACATACATATATACATATATACATATATATATACATATATACATATATACATATATACATATATACATATATACATATATACATATATATATACATATATACATATAC
>Ga0126342_10004070_pt1 | contig 24669 bp, 15 predicted proteins | sample Cyp1metagenome_FD_92528 | JGI IMG/M metagenome (GOLD analysis project Ga0126342, IMG submission 92528) | Coral microbial communities from Lord Howe Island, Old Settlement Bay, Australia - Cyphastrea 1 metagenome | ecosystem: Host-associated > Invertebrates > Cnidaria > Coral ...
AAATGACTAGCAATCTCCTGAAGAATCAGGTAACGGGGCTGGCCGCCCTCCCCTTTACTTCGTAAAGTAAAACTCAAGGTAGCCCCTCTGGAGCTACCTTTCGTGAAATGTGAACAAAAACAAGACAAGGAAAATGTATCTGAGCAAATGGTTGATCATAGTTCTTAAATTATAAATAGACCAAATTTGGCATGATTCCCCGTATTAACCCTCATTTATGCATGATGGGGTGGTTGTAGGGTGGCTATCTTTTACCCTGGTGTATTGAGTACCTGCGTCGCGAGGAACAACCAAAAAATGGGAAAAAAAAGACGTTGCGGTTGGTACTCATCAGCTTGAACGGAAAAAACAACTCCGCGAAAACATATTATTTCAATAAATGTAAATGTACAATAGTTTCGTCAATTTTACCAAATTGTCTATCCAAAGTTGTTGCATTTTTGCCCATTCCCTATTTAGTAAGATATGTTCATTACCATCATTACCATATGCAGCGTTCTCTGAAGACCCCAGCAAAACATGTAGTTAGTATTGTCATTTTCAACTAAAAAGTCACTGTTTTTTCTTTTCGGTGCCATCGTCAAAAAATAGAAAGAAGTACACATAAAAATATTATTGTGTATTGTCTGAGTGGAATGTGTATAGTAATTATATTTAGTCGGTGATCATCTCGCTTTGAGTTTGAAAATCCTGAATTGGGCACAGCAGGTACTTACACCACATATTCGTTATGTAAATGGATGATTTCAATGTATTTCTAAATTACATTACAGTACCATTCATACTTGAATTGACGTTCGCGCGTACTGGTTGGTCAATAAAATGTCACAGAATGGTTTGCGACAATCTCCAAAAGATTGGCTAGTCCAAGCCCAAAACTAATCGTCAACCAATCATCATTTACCAATGCTATCTCCTTGTTGTTGACGGTTAAAAACCTAAAAGTGATGCGTAGCTTCGCATTAAATCACTATGATTGGGGCCAGTTCAAAACTAGGAAACTCTTCACGTCGCACGATTTGGGCATCGGCTGGCCGACGTTCAATCGACCAAGCGTAGCCTCACCGCGCAGGGATGTCCCAGGAATCGTGCTGAACAACGCATATGAAATATTATTCGGAAATCCCTATATAATCTTGGATATTATGGGATTTTACTTTATTTCATTACATATTTTATTGGGATATAATTGGATATCACCACTTGATTAATCGGGATATTCCCTATGAATGCAGGTTGTTTATGGGAACATCATCTATACATGAAGGATGTTTCCATTAAAATGTGGTTTCTTGAAATGGTGGTTTCTGAAAAGGGGATCCCCAGAACCATTGGCCTCAATACCAAAATGGTCTAATTTTGTGACGTACCCCCATTTTGGGAAACTTCCATATTGAAACCCAGTGAATCCCAGTGATGTACACACACATCAATGAAATACGCCAAAGTGTATACGGATGGGAGACGAACAACTTACTAATTGGGGCGCACACCCAAATACAATTGGACGTGTCCAGCTTTATGACCGAAACTGGTGGTTAAATAGTCAAATGACGCATTTAAGCAATGAATCATGGGTTTGTCGAAACAATGGGTATCTATCCATATCTATCCCCAAAGGGTTGAACATTGTCGTTCCCCAAATTCAATGAAATTGCAAATTGCAACTTTGATGGGGGAAAATGATGCTAAAGCGTGGGATTTGAAGATACCTTATATTCACACAGCGCCCAGCCAACAAAAAAATAGACATGTCAAACGTGTGATACTACCATTGAAAAACAACACAGGTTTGCTCAAAAAAACGGGGTCCTACAACAGATCAACACACAACACAACTATCATCACTTATGTTCATGGAACCCTGTGGCAATTGTCAGGGAAGCAAAGACCAGCCCTAGATCAGTAGGGTCTAGATCAGCATGTTTGTTTTTTGATAGGAAAAATCTAAGAGCTATAGTATTGCCCTGATTCCCCAAATCAGAAACAACATGTTTTCTGAAAAAACACGTTTTTTGAAACATTCGAGAAAGTTTGGGATAGGTAAAAGAGTTTGAAGTTATCTTGTGATCAAGTGCCAAGTGCAAGTTGCTGCAAATTGTTTTTGAGCCCTGGGAGCCAAAGATCAGGATTGACAAGTGATACAAACCAGTCAGTGCAAGGTCACACCACCAAAAAAAAACACAACTAACATCTAACCACTAACCACTACTACTACAACAACAACAACAGCAACAGCAACAGCAACAACAGCAACAGCAACAAGAGCAAAGACAGCAACAACAACAACAACACACACACATATTAATATATATATACATATGTAAAACATATATTTTAAAAAAAAACGCACACACATATATATATATATACAATGTAGATAAGTTTATTCTCTGGATTTTTTTGGGCATTTCTTGGGCTGGCCCAGGGTTTTTAAAAATGACTGAGATTTGTTTGCATTTTTTCTGGTTTAGCCCAGAAATTTTGAGAATGCTTGAGATCTTTTTAGAAAACAATGGAACATTTGGAGAAAAATGAAACATTTTGAGAAAAAATGGAACATTGTGAAAAAAATGGAACATGTTGAGAAAAATCTTGGTACTTTTTGAGAAAAATGATGGTATTTAGATTTTTCAGTTTGTTTGCGTCCTTCCTTTTACTGTAGTATTCCCGCTTTCCTTTGCCTTGGACCTTTTGAGAAAAATGGAACATTTTGAGAAAAAACCGGGTACTATGGTATTTTTGAGAAGAATCCGGGTATTTTTGAAAATCCGCGTGCTTTTGAAAAAACATATGGGTCCAACCAGAACTCTGGGAGAGCCCTTGTGGAAAACCCTGCCGATCTAGTCCCCCTTTTTGCGCGCCTCAGCAAGTGTGATAACTTTTGAACAAATTCTGTATCAAATTTGGATGGGATTTTACTTACACACACAAGTGTCACTGGCCAGCAAAACATCAGCATTCAAATCAAGTACAAAGTGATAGTCTCCCAAGTGTCAGTGGTGATATCACAAGTGGCACACAGAAAATGTTGAAAAAGGGAATTTGGAAGTGGCACTTGGTCAAGTGGCAAGTGGCAAGTGGTTCCTTCAAGAAAGTTTACCTATCCCAAATTTTCTCACATGGTTGGAAAAAAAAACATGTCTTTGCAGGAAACATTTTCTTTGTGACTTTTAGGGAATGCTAAATACCTACCGATCTAAACCCTACTGATCTAGGGCTGGTCTGGTCTTCGCCACCCGGAAGTTGAAGGTAACTACTGAAAATCAGCGTTGCGAATAAGTAAATCATCATGAAGCATCTATAAATGGGCAATTTTCCATCGTTATGTCAATAGCGTAATAGTTTCGGATAGGTTGTGTTTTTCATCCCCTTATAACTCTTAACTATGTGATACTGTGTGCTTTCCGCGTTGTCTTGGAAATCTCGCCTGTCTCTGCGGCAACTCCGGCCAATGGTCGCAAACGCACCTGAGAATACAACAGCCGGCCCATTGCCTTGTCTGTTTGGTTTGGGGTTAAGATAAGATTGGCAGCATGATTGGGCCCATCGTTCGGCAAAGACGCGCCCTGTGCGGACTCAATATCCACAGTGTGTGTTTCGATTTTATATATATATATTAAAGAAAAAGAATCATCACCATGTGCCCTCCACACCAAAAATCCGAGCATAAAAGCCACCTACACCAGAAACCCAAGGTTATCCAAAATGTGACCACGTCTTGCAATGGGTCCGCCATGGTCTGTCCACCTTTCGGTATCTTGAGGGCACGATAGGGCACGGGTGTTACCAGCAAGATAATGGGGAGAGAGGTCTAGTTGGCTTAGCGGGCGTGCAATCAGCAGGAAAAGCGATTGCAAGCAATTATTGGGCCCTTTTCGTCCCCTTGAAAAACCCGGCTCCAAACATGGGGCTCCCGTAGCCCCATAGTTGATCAAGCAGCAGCCACATCCTTCGCCAAGCCACCACCACTTGCAGAGGTTCTTTTGTGACCTCACGCCTGGCGCTGCAAGTTTTGGCCGAGGCTTTAAGGCTTTTGTGTGGCGCAAATGAGCAACAATGCGTAAGGCGGCCGGAAGGTGCGATGCCAAAGTTGACGATTGGATTTGCTCATCATCATTCATCATCATGCATCATCTTTTGTTCAGATTGTTACAACATTGCGTGACAAAACGCTACTTGCGTGGTCTTCACTCGTTTATAAGCCGAATGCTTGGCGATGTTTAGAGGTATCTTGGTATACCCTGTAGGTTTGCAGTGCTCAAAGGTGTTGGCCCTTCAGGGGGCACAAGTTTAATTCCCACGTCGCGTTTTTAATTCGAAAGTTTCCATGTGGTCGCTGTGTCGCCAAAAAGGACTTCAACATTGGCAGTTCACAGCGAAATGAAAAGTGGTGACATTTGCTTCAATGTATTGGGTGGAAGTAATCTCCGTCTTACTGTGACTAAAAACTGCAGCTGCAAAATGAGTATGAGAAACCACAGGTAACCTTGCTGATGCTTAACAAGGAACCAACCAGGATACCAGGAAACCACTAACATCACCAAGAACGTAGAGAATTTAGAGATGTGCATATCCTGTTGCTGTTGCAAATCTAGGAGGGTCCATGATCACTGATCTCACGATGTGCTTAACCCCTGCAGCTACAGAAGAGCTCATCCAGAAACATCCAGAAACGGACCCGATCAACCAAGAACACGACTTGTCCCACGGAACCACCCCAAGAAAATTGCTGAACACCTGAAGCCTGGAATCAAACTTCCAAATTCTACACCGTGCCGTTGGAAAAGATGCGGAACATCCCAGGCATGCTGGTTCAGCAAAGCTTTACACTCCGAACCCTAGCTATGGAAAAAGATTCGAATCCATGATGATCCTAACCCATCCTAGCCCCAAATGAACCACAAAGCGGATGACAGAAGAGTTTTGGACATGGCTGACGTGGCTCAAATAGGTGCATTTTCGCCTTTTTGCTGAGGCAAAACACCACAATGTAGAGGGTGACTATGCACGGAATTTTGGTGATTTGACAAAATTGGACAAACAATCATACTTGGATCCGTGTCTGAGATATATCAGATCATACTTGGATCCGTGTCTGGACCTTGCTGATCAGTGAACACTGGCCCAGAATGTGGTAAACGAAATGCCAGAAACCATCCCCAAAATCACCATTACATGGGTGGTACAGACTATCCCCAAATGGTTGGGTTGCTATTGGGTTTACCACATTAGAATGTTCTACGGGTCAAAAAAAAATGTACCACATCTTGACAACTACGTTCAATCATCAAAGTTCGATTTCACTCGCATCTTTTCAGGAGCCGCAAAGCTTCTGACATCCAGCCTTTTATGCGTGATGGTGCAGCTTTAGCACGACAAACGAAGGTGAAATACAACGGAATTCGGCATATAGGTTGTCTGAGCACTGAGGGAAAACCATCCCATGGCATGGTTTATCATGTGTTTTTCCAGTCAGTGAATACGTGGCCATAAAATATGATGAAACCCCATTTAAAAAAATGATGAAATTTGGCACAGCTCTCGGTAACCCGAAACAGTAGCCGAACTTCGACGGGTCTCCTCACTGTGATGGCCACCCAAAGTAGGCTATTTCGACAAGCCACGTTTCTACAGGATGGGGTCCCCAAGGTAGCTAAGTTGCCTTATAAGGGGCTTAACTATGGTTTATGTTAGATATAACTATAGTTAATGGGGGTTATAATGGTTTATAAAGCAACTTATAACTGGGGTGCACCATCATGTATGATATCTCCTGTTGTTTGTTCCCCGCTGTGTAGTTCTTATATCAACACTGTCACTCTCTACTGTTCAAGGGTAAAAACTGGTTGTCCTCGGCTAAATCCCCATCTTTGACTCTCATACCTTTGTTGTCGATTTGAATTCGTATCATCCTTTTTCCATCTTCTTCCATTCTTTTTGGATCTTTTTGGCATGTGGTTCAAAACTGGGAATGCAGAAATTGCATGGTTTATCAAGTATGAACAACTAGCTTTGCTGTGTGGCTTCCATTGGCTTCAAATGTGACCAAGAAATGTCGGATGTTGTTGGCTAAACTTTAATTCAGCTTGCTGGTTGGTGGTTGCCAAACCATCTTGAAAAATATGAAAGTCAATGGGAAGGATGACATCCCATATACTATGGAAAATAAAAAATATTCCAACACACCAGCTTGGGGTTTCAGAAACATCGTGATTTTGGCTCCAAATCGATGTGTTCAATTTTTACGATTGTTTGCTCCATCCCCTTCTCCCAGTGGTTTTCGCAGCATGCTTTTTGGACCCCAGAATTTTTTGGGACCCCCATTCCCCTAAGCTTCCCAGACCACTCCTCCACACGATGGGAGGCTCATTGGAAATTCAAGTCTTACAGCAAAAGCGTATCGGACGACCTGACGACCTTACATCTTACAAGTAGGAACAGATTCTCTGGGCAAATTATGATGAATTATGAGATTTCCATAGATTTCCTAATTCAGAATAATTCAAAGAGGAACCGCTTGGTGTTTTCCCTTACCGCCATTTTCGAGGTGGGCCAGTGAGGTCTCGACAATTGCTAGAGCTCATGGAGAACCAACTTATACCGGGGGCCAGTTTTCATACGCCATCATAAGCTCCTAACATTTCGCAAGGAACCCAGACATGGCCATAACGAACAAGAATTTCATTTTCCGAACTTAAGTGTTGGGTCACACATTTCCAATTTTAGGGGTGCGATTGAGCCCTGGCCCGCCATGGTCTCTTCAAGTGGGTTCTCATAGCCAAGTTGGCTAGAACTCTTAGATTGATGATCGTAACATATCATAAATCTGGATAAATGATAACAACTCACTCATCTAAAATATAATGCGAGTATTTGGGGAAAGTTACCCAACAACAATTCCCATCATTCCGAAGTGAGGTCGCAGTAAGGTCATGAGCAACGTTCATCCAGATAACTATATAACATGATAGTATAACTAGATTACGTTTTATACCGCTTGGTGGTTTCGCCACCCCCTGAAAAATATGACTTCGTCACTTGGGGTTACTATTCCCAACTGAATGGAACAATAAAATTCATGTTTCAAACCACCAACCAGTTGTAGTATAACTAGTATAACTATATATATATTATATATATATCATTATAGTATTATAGTATAACTATTATAGACTATATAACATTAATTAACATTATAAGGTTGGATTAGTAACAAAGTATTAAGGTAGCTTGCGTAGCTTACCCGGCCAGGCCCGGAGTCCCGGAGATGATCTCCGATGGCGATGACCGACACGCCTTGACTTGCTCCTGAACAGCATGACCTGAGGAAATTGTGATGGATTTTCGGGGCAGGCCGGACCCCGGACAAGCAAATACTGCCTCGGACGACAGTTGGACGCAGGTCGTTCAATTTTTTGTTGGGGGCAAATGACAGAACATGCCATACTCACTGAAGAGTGAAGTAAAGCATACCAAAGCCATATATTCGGAATGATTCTACGAAAATTTCAACAAACCCCTGGGGAATAACCCTCGCTACTTAAAGATAGCAATAGCCAATGGATTCCTTTGGGGGTTTTGAGGGACTTGGGGTATGTTACAGGTGTGTTCCAATAATCTTAGATACTTGTCAATGGCAAATTTTAATGATTTCAATGGTTCCTAAATTCCTAAGGCTACTAATCCCATCCTGACTCGGCCGCACTCGCCGGAACTATGGGTTCCTAGGGTTCCCAAACGCCCGAAGCATAGATGAAGCGGCACCTCAAACGGCTGCGATGCGCTGGTGTTCATTACATACTGTTGATATCTTTCAATACTTTTCGGCGCAGGGGTACTACATGTAACCACAAAGCACCCCTTGGAGGGTGCACCACAACCCCTTTCTGAGGGTCCTCCATTGATCCGAGGTCATGTTCCCATGGCGAAAATGAGAGCTTGATCCCAATCAAAGGATGACTGGTTGGTGGTTGAGCCACCCCTCTGAAAAATATGACTTCGTCAGTTGGGATTATGAAATTCCCAATATATGGAAAAATAAAACATGTTCCAAACCACCAATGAGATGAACATGAAGCATCCAGCCCTTGACCCTCCAGATTCAAGTCCAGTTGCCAGGGCAATTGGATCGTGCATGGGTAGACCGTGCATGGCAAAGGACAAGAAAGTCATTGTCTTTGGTTCTGTCATTTGTTTTTCGCCTTGCTGTTGAAGTAGCTGTTGGCTTTGGATACTCAGAATAGGTCAGGAAAAAAGGCTTTTAAAGAAAGGGAAACAAAACAGACACTCGTGATCACTCGTGATCACTCGTGATCACTCGTGAGCTGGGGAAAAGTTGTCTATTTCTATGTCATCTTTCTCTTTTGATGTCCTGTTACAGGTAAACGATGAGTCGAATATTCGCAGAACACATGTCTTGGCATCCAACTTGGAGAGCAGGAGTCATGATCATATGATTTCTGAATTACTCTCTTGAGCATGAGCCATGCCATTTCCGTCCATAAAGTATCATGACGGGTGGACACATTTGGCAATTTGGAAATAAAGGATATACCTAATTATTGTGTATATATATATATATATGTGTGAGTATATATGCATAAAAAGTATTAAAATATTGCATATGCATGTACATGTACATATATTATATATGTACATACCCCATAATGACTATTAGTCACATCCTTTTTTTTGCACCGAGAAAATCTGTGTCCGAAAAAAGGAACTTGGCACCGTCCCTTAAGGAATCAACATACCATGTGGGGATGGGTCTATAGGGCCTATGGTTCATAGCAAAAAATTGGCGGAATCAACATCCATTACCCTTTGGTTATGACTAACATAGCCATGGAAAATCACCATTTTTAATAGGTAAACCATCTATTTCTATGGGCCATCTATACCATGGCTATGTTAAATAACCAGAGGGTAACATCCATGAACTAGCTAGTTTAGGCTACCATTATCCATAGGATCCGGCTGGTGCTGGTAGAAAAATGCTAACATTTATTGGGGGTATATTGATGGGATCCATGGTACACCATATATAGCAGCACCATGGATCCTATGGGTTATGTAGTATGATTCAGGGTGCCAGGGTTTTGACCCATTCCTGTAATATCTATATATATATAATCCCTGTAGTTATCCATATCTGGCTGGTGGTTTGGAACATGAAATCCTATTTTCCCATTCAGTTGGGAATAATCATCCCAACTGACGAAGTCATATTTTTCAGAGGAGTAGGTCAACCACCAACCAGTCAAATTATCCTATTATACCACCTATACCATTATAAGTTTCCTATTATTATCATAAGACACCATGAGTTTAGCACCCTTTTGCTCTGGCCAAACGCCCAGCGTGTTGAAACACCCTCATCTCAAGGACGGCAGCCACCAGCGAACCCCAGTGGGCCTAGCAACGTTGAGAGCTGCATAACCCAAGCTGTTTGATGGGCATATATAGTGGAAGTCAATAGAATGTAACAGGATACATATATGTATCTTCAATATATATACATATGTATAATATAATATCTAATATATACATATAATATATATATATATATTATATATTGCTTATGTATACATATATATATATTCATATAAATGTAAGGCCTTATCATGTCCTCCCTGGATTTTCCAGACCCCCATAGACACTGCAGCTGCGAATCTTCCACCTTCAGGTTGATCAGACATTTCCGCAGTAGAACGGCCGTCTCGGTTTATCCCCCAGTTTAAGACAAACCCATATTATATACTGTTAATAATCCTAAAATCATCCCTACCATTGTGGTTAATATACTGTTAATAATGGTTAATATTAATGGTTATTATATGGTTAATGATGGTTAATGTATATCTGGTTGGTGGTTGACCTACCCCTCTGAAAAATGATGGACTTCGTCAGTTGGGATGATGACATTCCCAACTGAATGGAAAGTCATAAACCAAAGGTTCCAAACCACCAACCAGATATGATAATCCCATATCCCCTATTTCCCCATTGATATCCCCTACAGCAATTTTCATGTCAATGCGATGATGGCTATGGAAAGTCATAAAATTCCATAAAATTCCATGGTTCCAGTCACCACCAACCAGTTGATACATTTCCAATGTCTGTACATGTTTGGTATTTTATCATATACCATAGTGGATCAATACCATTCAAATAAACAATTGGATACCAAAATTCCAAAATTTTGTAAAATATTGATTTTACTTTTTAAAAAAAACCATGGATTTTACCATATAGACTATATAACATTATAAGGTTGATGGTATCCCAACGTTGATACATTTCCAATGTTGGTGGTTTGGTATTTTATCATATAAACATTATTGGAACATGTCCAAAATTCCATGGTACCAGTGGATTCCAATGACAGTTTCGAGGATTCGCCTTCGAACGACTTCCACGGAGACCGCATAGCGCTTGGCCGTCGCAGGCCTGGAGGTGCCCGGTGGTACAAGGTGGGGCCCAGCAGTTACTCAGTGATGTTTGTTGGTTGATTATATAAACACCATTAAAAAGCCCATGTTTCTGCGAATTTACAGATTTTAAAATATTTTAAAGGTATCATAAAGCATACAAACATTGGAGTTCTGTAGCTGCCAACTTAGTGATTTCGGGCCCAGGGGGCCCCACTTTGAGGCTTTGGAGGATCACCACTATCTTCAGCCTCCAATGCCTAAAACGAACATCTTCACACCCAACACTCGGTGAGTTGTTTTTGAGTACCATCATAGTCCTGAAACAAAAGTAAATACAGTAGATTCATAGATTCAGTAGATGTAAATAGAATATGTGATCATATGATCCAGAAAACTACAGAAAAGAAATGGAACTTATATCACCTCGGAGGGGTAAATACGAAATTCAAACATTTCGTCCATGCCCAGTGACCAGGTTTCAGAGCTTCCAGTTGCAGTGCCCTGGCGTGCCCGAGCCCCCCTTTTAGTTGTGGGATATGTTCCTGGAGATATAAATGGAATATATAATGAATAGGATGCACGTGAGTATCCTGAATAGTTAATCCATGTAATCCATGTAAATCCCATTTGAGTATAATGAGATTGATATATAATGAAGAGGATGAACATCTTTTACATATTCAAAAGATCTATTTAATGGGATACTCATGGGGTAGAATATGGATAATATGGTAGAATGGAAGCGACGACATACTACACTCAATTTTCGACAACCCCCTGGAAGGGTCACCCCATGGGAAATCATGGGGTTTTTCAAACATGAAATGGATTGAAAAACCGGCCTATCATGGCACATTACGACATCCCCCAGATTAGTTGAAGGGAAAAATTGCAGCTTTCACCCGTAGGTTTTTCTTTGGGGGCTAGAAAATTCATGTCCGGTGTCCATTTTCCCTCCAACAAAAATCACTGACCTCGATATCTGCACTTTGTAAACCCACCCAGTGGTCTAGAAAGTGTAGAACCTCTGAATTATCCTTGGTTTTTGTCAGGATTATCCCACATTTTTCCAGGTGTTTTTTTCTATTAACCCCATTTCGCCTTTCCTGCTCCCCAAGCGCCAAACGCCTCAAGCAAGGCTGCTGCAGAGACTGATCTCGAAGATGAGCTGCTAGGTCTGGGCGCACGCCCAAACAGGCTGCTGGGAACAGCGACATCGGCCTGAATGAAGCGACGGCATCAACCATGGTGGGTCGTGAGGGTGTCTCTTCCATATTTATATTCATTATTTTGAAGACGAATCGGGTCCTGATTTTACACATAGATCAATGATCGGTGGGTTTTCGTTTGAAGCGGATGTATTTCAAAGTACCAAATAGATCCAAATAGTACCAACACGTGTCTTTGTTCTTGTGTCCGGCACAAAGAATCGAGCACCTGGGAACCTGGGAACTGAGAGAAACTCGCTACATGGGAACAGTCTCCCAAAGATGATACCATCTTCAGCAGGCCAGTCGATCCTGATACGGAGTATGGGCTGCTACGACCAGCCCGCTTTGTAGCGGTGATCTGTGCTTTGTTGCGCAGTAAACCCCATATTTGCAATGCTACCCTCTGGTAAATCTGACAAAGCCATGGAAAATGGCCAATCATGCACAGATGGGTGATTTTCCGAATCTATCTGGCGCTGAATTATAGTATGTTGCTGACCTGAACATAGCTGCAACAAAGCCGATTTTTTTGGGATAGCTACCCCTCACCAACCATAATTCTAGTGACGTCACAGTGAGGTCATGATCAAATTCATCCAAATTAATTCATGCCATACATAAGTTGGGTTAGATATCCCATGAAAAAATCCATATGCTGTAGTTCATCCATATCATTCCATATCCGTGTCCTGCCAGACGTGATCCCAGAAATCCATGGGCTGCAACCATTCATGACACTCGATTTTTGCGGGGTTCCGCACCCGTAGCCGCACCACACAAGAGATGTTGGAACGGCAAATAGCGCACTGGGCCTGACACGAGAATCTCGGGCAACGACACGGAAGGACGGTACCATTCAGAAAAAAAACATGATCATCCGCCGTGAGTTTGGGCTTGGAAGATCTTGGAAGGTCAAACCAATAAGCCATTACCATCTGGTTATGACTAACATAGCTATGGAAAATCACAATTTTTAATAGGCAAACCATCTATAAATGGGGCATTTTCTGGTGATTTTCCATGGCTATGTTAAATAACCAGATGGTAGAACCATTACCCTCTGGTAAACTAACATAGCTATTGAACATGGCCATAGAAATTGTGGATTTACCCATTAAAAATGGGTGGATTTTCCACATCTATGTTTGTTTGCCAGAGGGTAGGGTAGATGATGGCAGATCTCAGGATGGAAACACATTTTGAGACCGGGTTTTCTTATCGGGAAATCATCAACAAACAGACCATGTTCCATAGCTATGTTAGACTATATTTTTATAATTATACCTTCTGGAAAACCCAATGAATTGAATCCCCCTGATATCTCACTGTATCTCATTATAGTTGGTCTAATCACCATGTTGGTTGACGTAATCCCCATTCTTACTCGCCTAAAATGGCGAGTGAATATCAAGAGGTGTCTCGTTGAACATTCCGAGGGTGTGAAACATAGAAATTCACAGGCTCTGGTCTATGGCCAAGAACTGTTGATCGTTATGAACCATACCATATAACCATACCCTAATGATAGCTGTATCAATGTGTTTATATAGTGATATATGCCCCCGTAGGTTATAACTATTAGCTATGGTCCCCATCAATTCAAGTACCTTCTTAGGAAGCACTTGGGGTTTGATTTAGAGGATTCAGTTCCCTATCAGACAGTGTTTGGATACATAGGGATCATAACTGTCATAACCTCCTCGGCCATATCATTTGAAAGTCATGAACTAGTGATAGTTGTGAACTACTGATTAGTCGCCATTTACCATTTACAGGTTTCTAAAAAGGGCATGTACTATTTCCTACCATGGTGGACTAGTAAGATGTAATAATAGTCAATACCCTCTTGTAAATTTGTTACAGTTCGCTATTGAACATGGCCCAGTCGAAATAGTTTTTTTTACCCATTAAAAATGGTGGATCTTTCCATAGTTCGTTAACGTTTACCGAGTTTACCGGGTAATGATGACTTATCACCACGAAAAAAAGTTGCTACCAGGTCCAGGTGGGTCAAAAAATGCTGCGAAACTTACCATAACTTACCACCCGTTGCCATGATTTACCCATGGCTAGGAGCCTAATCACCTGAAAATCTGGATGGTACCCTCTGGTAAACTAACATAGCTATTGAAAATGGCCATAGAAATAGTGAATTTTCCCCTTACAAATGGTGGATCTTTCCATAGCTATGTAAACGTTTACCAGAGGGTAAAACGTCTGAAAGGATTGCTGGACTCGCTGGACATTCATATCTGGATCGGAATCATTTTCGGAGAATTCCGATGGGAAAATCCCACCATGTTTCATAGGTAAATCATCTCTATGGCCACTTATACTGGCTGGTGGTTTCAACCATCTTGAAAAATCATGGAGTTCGTCAATGGGAAGGATGACATCCCATATTTTTTTTTGGAAAGTCGCAAAATTCTATGGCTCCAAATAGTTCCAAAGCACCAACCAGCAGCATATGTGTTCCCTTCCCTTTTTCATCACCAACCACAATTACCCTCTGGTAATTTGTTACATAGCTATTGAAAATCACCATAGAAATAGTGGATTTTCCCATTGAAAATGGGTGGATTTTCTATAGTTATGGGACAGTTTACCAGAGGGTATCGCATGGGAAATGTCCAGCAAAGCATAGAGCTGATGACCAGGGATTTGATGGCGACAGACAGCCCAGTCGACTGACCTGTCTAAAAAAATACGCATCGGAGCACTACTCTTGCCACCCAACTTAGCCATATATATATATATATATATTATAATAATAGTAATAATAATATTATATATATACTGATATATATATATATATCATATCATATCATATTATATAATGTGTATATACATATATTATATCGACGTATGGGGCCCTTCCCAGATCCATTGCTCCTTTGACCCATCTGCCTGTCCAGGGCGACGTTCTAAGAGTTGCATCGCGCAGGTGACACACAAACCTGTGGAGCACATTGAGGCACGGTTTCAGGCAGGGCCTGGGAAACATATTTGCCAGTTAACCATGGAATAGTGATATCTATATATATATATACATGTAGAGATATTATATATATATATATACATTAGGTACTTACTATACCAATCAATCAATTACTATCAATATGAACAAGGATTATTTACCAGCAATAATCGAATTGAATTATGAGATATGAATTATATATATTATGTATGCTTGTTTACTATCAAACATGAATACTATAATATATATAATTGATACTATTGATACTATTATATAGTACTATAAATATCTATGAATACTATTATTCCAGGGGGTGGTAAATGTCCTATTTTTCACATTACCCAACAATTGGGACCAACTGGGTATATCATATCCAACAAATACAAGTGATGTTAAGAGTCAAGAAAAAAAACGGACATATACCAAGCCCTGTGAGGGCAAAGGGAACATCGGAAGAGGGTGCAGTGGTGCAGGTGAACAGTTCCATGACGGTTCCATGACTCAATTCATAGTTTGTCAAATACATAGTGGACACCAAAATAATGGTTTGTTGTTGTTGGTTTGTAGAGGTTCCCCGTGGATGAAAATGACCAATCTGGTATAACCTCCTATAGCCTATAGTCATCAACCAGCTGTGCCACTGGCAAATCATAGTATACGGGGTCGGGTCATCCCACTATCATGAGTGGGATTCCCAAAAAGGATCACGAAGGGTAATTACATTGAGGCCTATGCATGGGGGATGACCATGCCCCAAATTTGGATATACAATCCAACTTGTGAACACTACCCATATGTTTACCGCGTTCCCAAAAAAAATTAAGGACTGTTCCGTAATTTTTCACCTTAGACAGTTCTTGGACAGAAGGGAAGCTGAAGAAAGTTGGGTCAGAATGAGTGGGTGGCAACCTCTGGCAATAGAAAAGCACCATTTGGAACAGTGAAATTTTGGAAAATCATCTATATAATGTGGTAAACTCCAGGTTATTACCAGGAATATAGATTATTTTTTCTTTGGGTTTATAAACTATATAATCTATATAATAATCTGTATAATCTATATAAACCAGGAACTGTTTTTTTCTTTACCATGGTTTACACCAGGATCTAATGGCATACCTCGATGTGATGCAGACAAGGAGGGAAAATAGAACCAGCAACTACCAGTTTTTCAGGGCACCAGAATTGAGGGAATCTCATTATTCTGAACATGGCGTACCTCCAGTGTCAAATCCGTCAAAATCCACTGGATTTTAGGACCGCAGTCGTTTCCCAACGTGAAGCCAGGCCATCTGGAGGACCTAACCCACACCATACAGATGGTAATGATGGTAACATCAGACCACCTGCATGTCCACACTCCAGCAGAATGGCTTCTGGCACCTCAGGGGCATCAGGGGCAACTCTGCGCTTGTAGCGTGTTTTTTTTGATTCTTGGTGACTCAACATGACGGTAGCTCTCAACAATATGTAATTATGTTATTATAATTATACATATATATATATATATTGATATTGATATATATATATATATGTATATTGATATATATATATATTGATATATATATATATTGATATATATATATTGATATATTGATTGTATATGATTTCTAAAGATAGATTAATCAACATCTGATCTGAAAGAAACCCACTTGATCAACATATCACTTCAGAATACCTGCCTTTGCAATCTCTGGGGAGGTGTCATCAAACGCGGCTGGTTGGGAGATCCCCGAACTAAATGGGCGTTTAAATCGAAAAATGTTCGACAAACATGGTGGAAATTCCATGGTTTCCATTGCCATGTGTGATTACCGGAGGGTAACATCAGTTTCCGAAAAAGGTGTTGATGATGTTTGATTCATCCCCATCCAATCTGCCGCCATCAACGCCGCCGCACTTGCGGCCCACTTGCCGCCCCTGGCCTGATCGTAGCAAATGAAGCACAGCTGTTCAGACCTGTCGAAAATGCATGGGAACAGAAAATTAAGAAACTTCCCATAGATCCTAAGAGACTCTGCAGCTGTAGTATCTGTAGTTGGTTCGTTTTCATCCTGAAGATTTATGGGCACCTAAAAGTCCTAAAACCCACCCTGGGCCAGTATTGTCTGTGCACAAAATTTATGGCGAAATGCAAATGCCAGCATTTTCCATGGTTTTTGACTGTGACGTTGTTGCTGCAACAAGAGTAAAGCAAGGCCACAGAGCAGGCCACTATTCCCATCTTTGCTCTTTATGTCACATCCCCCTTTGCTGGTCATACCCCCAACATGGTTCATGGTGGTAAGTACATGAAAGTACTAGCCCCATGGTTGTTCAATCTACGTCCAAATGGCGAGTCGTTCACAAATCAAATGCAGGTTTACCCAAATAAGTGCTGGCATGTGCTGGATAATATCACAAATCGTTCACCATATGTTTCCTCTTTAAACCCCTATTCCAGACCAAAATTTGTCATTGTATAAACCGAAAAAAATCCTTGATGCTTATGCCGCATAAACTTATGCCATCTTATGCCCACCATTTCCTATGCTGAAACCACCATTCCGTCCATGACCAAGGCACTCCACGATGTCTGCGAAGGTGGCTCCGCGGGCTGACAAAATGGACCTTTAAGGCAGCAGATGATGCACATTTTTTTCACCTCTGGATGGTTTACCCTCTGGTAAACTGTCCCATAACTATGGAAAATCACCATTTTGAATGGGAAAACTCACTATAAATGGCAATTTTCAATAGCAAACATTACCAGAGGGTAAGTTTGATGGGTTTTAAAAAAGATTGGAGATACTTGTAGGTCAAACTGTGGGATTCCATGGGATATTATATGGATATGATTTGGATATTGTATGGAGATTATATGGATATTGTGGAGATGCTATGGGGATATAACATGATAGAACTTACGGTTTTTTGGGAATAGAAAAGGGACAACACAACAGCCCACAAGAATCATCCCTTTTCGCAGTCGAGCGGAGCTTCATAGATCATCCAATGATTTGATGCGGGTACACCATGAGTTACACCGTGTTAGTTATACATTTGGACTATGTTTACCCTCTGGTAAACTGTCCCATAACTATGGAAAATCACCATTTTTAATGGGAAAACTCACTATTTCGACTGGGCCATGTTCAATAGCTATGTTAAATTACCAGAGGGTAACCCATTGGGCGGAAAATCAGTGAATACTCTTGGAACATCTGGGAGAATATGGCAAACATCCTATCTGGTTGGTGGTTGCCAAACCATCTTGAAAAATATGAAAGTCAATGGGAAGGATTATCCCATATATTATGGAAAAATAAAACATGTTTGAAACCACCAACCAGATATGTATATATATATAGATGTTTCAAATGAAACAAACTGTTCACCAACATGTCTTGATTGTTTCCTAGCAGAAACAAGTATTCAACATGGACTAACCATCGTGAACAACCCCCTGTTTTTAGGTATGATTTTTCATCCCCCTGTTTAGCGTTGGTGCGTGAGAGAAAGCTCAGTGGGATCATAGTTGATTGGTTTTACACACCAACTTATCTACCCTCTGGTTGTGGCTAACATAGCCATGGAAAGATCCACCCATTTTTTAAGTTCGGTAAACCCAGGTAAACCATCTATTTCTATGGGCCATTTTCCATGGCTATGTTAAATAACCAGAGGGCACTTTTGGGGCTGACACATGATGCTGATACTTCACCCGGCCCTAGGTCTACTTGAGAGTTCCAGTATTTTGTGCAGTTGCCACAGGAGATCGAAAACGACTGAGGCTAGCACGAGGACGGATCCAAGGGAAAGGAACGCATCATTGAATAGGCGTTGGACGGGGCCGCCTGATAGCCAAAGATGCCTAAAAGTTGAACATATTTGGAAATTATGGGGACTTCATCATCAAACTACCATCCTGGTTGCATACTTTTCGGCACCTTTGAGGGTTACTGTAAAGAATCCGAAAAACTTCATGGAACCTCTCTCAACTAGCTATGACTATTGAGACTGGCTTCACAGGTTCTGAAAAATCATTCAACATTTCCAGCAGAACTGCAGAACTGCAGTAGCATTTCAAGCATTTTCAACCACCAATCATCCGAAGGTTGACCTAAAAACCTGGAGGGATTAGATCACCTGGAGACATGCTTCAGTGAAAGCTTCCCACACTACGTGAATGTGAATCTAGCCATGAAAACCTGCATTTGACGTATAGGTTAACCAAAAAAAACATTAAAAAGAAGTGTTCATGTGGGTCTTACTACATTCTACATTATACATACAATATCATAACTGTATATATCTTCACAATGTCCATCTTACATATATATATATATATATATAGTACACACATACATACACGTGTATATATATATATATATATATATTTAATATGTGTATATATATAATGTAACAATTGTATATATATATAGTTATATATAATTATATATATGTATATGTATATAGTTATATATATGTATGTATATATATATATATATCAATGTAGCTCTTCCCCAGTGGTGGCCACCACCAAGTAGTTGCCCGAGGCTCGAGCCTCCAAATCAGCTGCCGCCTTTTAAACAGCGGTGGCTTTCTCCAGTGATTCAGTCGTTGACATCAAAGGACATGACTTTAATAAACCATGGGCACAAGCTGCATATTTCAATCGTTGAGAATCAAAGCGGAACTTGCCGACACAACCCGGTATTTAACAATTATTTATGACATTCAGAATGGCTATATTTATCGATTAATCAGTAGGTAGACAAGTTGATTTTCCATGTGTAAAAAAAATCACCAGCTACTTCTCAGATACCCTCCAGTAAACTAACGTAACTATGGAAAATCACCATGTTCAATGGGTAAATCCACTATTTCTATGGTCATTTTCAATAGCTATGTTAAATTACCGGAGGGTAGGTCAAGAATCGTCGAATCGCCTCCCAACTGCGAGAGTAGTAGGTGGCAGTGACTCTGAACCTGGAGCAGAAATCAACGGGAGAGTCAACCACAACAAGGGGAAACCGTGGGGAAACCATGGGGAAACCATGGGGAAACCATGGGAAAGATCATGGAAGATGATTTGGAAGATGTCAAAAAAAAAATAATCCCATTTGCCGGATGTGATTCCGGTGGCACAAGAGTTGGGGACCAAGAAAAATCTCATGACTTCCGGGAAAGAGACTTTCACCCATATACCCATGCCACAAGGGCGATAACAAAGAAGTTAAAGCAGTCGACAAATAACAGTTCATAGAGAACTTACTTCTTACCTCCGCAAAAAAAAATACTTAAGTTTGGAACAGTTCAGGTGCAACGCTTAAGATGTTTCTGCAGGACTTGAAGTCCACAAAGGCCAGTGTTTTAGTGGAAAATTGGGCACCCAAAGATTTGGAGAGTTGGCAACAGCCCTTTTTTTATGTCCCAAAGTTCATCTCACGAAATCACCTTGAAATCCGTAACATGTCCAAAATTCATCAAAATTCGACATGAAATTACGGTGGGTGGTTGCGAAATCCGATAAACCACCAAAAGGATGGTTGAAACCCCAACAAAATCATGATAAATCATGATAAATCATGATAAATCATGGGATGTTTACCACCATTTACCACCATTTTCAACTGGTGCTAACCGGATTTCGCTGGCCCATCAAATCCCATGGACTCTGGTCTGGGCCCCCACAAGACGCTCGGAGGAGGTAGATCCCTTTGCCTTGAAATCGCACCATGTTTTTTTTCGGAACGAATTTCTTCGGTTGAATGGGATTTGCAAATTGAGGATGAGTGTTGTTTTTATTCGACCTTTTTTTACATTCATTAATTTGGTTTTAAGTGTTGTTCGGTGGAAACCACCGTGTTTCATGGCAACAAAAAACTGTGTTCAGAATCTTTCAGCTCTCGATTTTCCCTTGAACTACTCCAGTGAATATTCCAATCAAATAGTAAAGCAAACAACCGATGGATTATACACTTATAATTTATATCATACTCAACAAAAAACAGTTCAAACAACGTTTGGTTCGGTAATCAACTTGATTTTCCCGCCAATTGGTTGGTTCAAGGACAATTTTGCAGTTGAAACCAATTTGATGGCTAAAAAATATGGGGTTCTGGTGATGATTTTCCCTATAAGAACCCATCCATTAAAAAATGAAATCACATGCTGGATAATAAATAATCATAATCTAAATTATGGATCCTTACCAGTACCTTAATTCCGAACTGCGTGCATCACTGCAACATAAGTAGACATCTGCATCATCCGGTGGCCAGCCATCCTTCATTGGAATCCTAAACGGTGCGATTGTCGTGCCGTTGATCATCGTTGATCTGGTGAATCGGTTGAAGGTAGACCGGTCATCAAAGGTGGCAACTGAACATCTACCCTCTGGTAAACTAACATAACTATGGAAAGATCCACCATTTTTAATGGGAAAACTCACTATTTCAACTGGGCCATGTTCAATAGCTATTTTGACATAACCAGAGGGTACCAGATTTTAGGATGACTTCCCCCATTCAACTCCTCCATTTTTTGGGGCCCAGGTCCCAGCCATGTTTGACACCGCTTTCCGTGCCGCCCTTGGCTGAGCTCGGCATCCGCACAGAGGCTGGGCCACCTATCACCGAAGATGATCCGGAGGGAACCACCATACTCGGTCACCAAAGAGACCATGATGGGGGATGTCTCATTATACAAAATGATGATATATAGAAATATATAGAAATATATAGAATAATCATCAGCATCATCATCATCATCATCATATATCAAATTCTGCGAGGCCCTGTATACTTAGAACAGGATCTACACTGAGGACATCAGCCATCCCGCCACCCGTTGGACTTCAGCATTGGACCTACCGCAGAGTGGGGTCCAACTTCTGGCTATTCTTCGAAGTTCAAGGCCCTTGGCCATTTTTTTGGGGTATCATCCACTATTCAAAAGTGTAAAAAAAAAGCAGGTTCCACAATGTGTTATAGCTATAGTTTTGTCAGTAGCAAACTAGGTCTATCATATTCTACGTATTCAATGTTTAAGGATTACAACCTATAATTAGAACCCAAGTATTCAAGTATGCCCTAATATTTTGTTTAATCCAGAACTAGTCTGGTTGGTGGTTTTAACCATCTTGAAAAATATGAAAGTCAATGGGAAGGATTATCCCGTATATTATGGAAAATAAAAGGAAAATAAAAGCAATGTTTGAAACCACCAACCAGTTATAGTATATTATCAGTAACATTGAGTAACTATCATCAGTAACTATCAGTAACAATAAGCAACTATCAGCAACATGGTTTAACTATCTGTAACTATCATGTGATAACTCTTTGAAACCACCAACCAGTAGTTAGAATATCATCTCGGGGCTACGCGGCCACCCCCGGCCTCATTGCGCCCGGGCTGGTACCAGGCATCGTGCAAAGCCATCGCCAAGGGGCGCTGGCGCAACGGTTGCGAACGCTTCCCGCATGGATCTGGGCTCAACATCCCAAAATTAGCCATGTGATGTCGTTGTTGGCAACAAAAAAGCCAAAAACAGGGGGAAATCATCGAATCAAATGGGCGTTTCTGCCCCTAATCCCTGAAATGCAAATATGAAGTTTCTGGCTGAATCATCCATTCCCCCTATATAATGTTAAACACTCCCACAAGAAGGGTTTTTTTCAGGATCTACACATATTTGGGACCACACAACTGGGGTGTTCAATATGAATGGGGGATGGGAGAAACAAATGCATTCAACCCCATTCTATTCCCATGATAATCCCATAATTTATATGAGTTTTTAGTAACGCAGGATGGGCGGCTTGAACCTTGGCCAGAGATGTGGCGATGGCGAAGGCTGGTAGGAACACCAACCTGGCAGTCGGTCGAGATCCATCGGGAATGAACATCAGCCAGAAAGCACCAGCCACAATTTTTTTTGATCAGTGATGATCTTGAGGATAATGATCAGAACTTCAGTTTCTTGCTTTCTTACCCTCCAGTAAATTCACACAGACCCTGGCAGTCATCGGTGTTGGAAGATTAGTTTCCACTAAGTATCGCTTATTTTCAGTCAAACTGTTAATTTACCAGAGGATATATTCCATAAACCATCCCATTTTCCGAGACGGTCTCCCCATGTTTTTCCTGGGTCTCCAGACGGTCTCCCCAAAGGGTATATCCCAGAGGGTAACCATTTTTCTGTGGGAAATAACGCAACGAAATGATCGAACGTCCCATCTCAAGGCAGGGGCACCAGGGCCAAATCGACAGCTGGAGCTTTTGCAAGCACCTGGAGCGTTTGAAAAAAAACACCCAACGGACAAGGTGTCAAATACTGAGGATCTTGTGGTATTCAGACCTGAATCAAGCCTCAGATTTTTGGTGAGTTAGGAAAATCTCTGGGAAATATCCGTGCAATCCGTTCCTATCCGTTCAACTGGCATTACTTTTCAGCCCATAAAACTGGGATTACGAATCGGTATCCATCACAAATAACAGGCAAACCTATCAGATAGGTAACTCCAAGTTATCATGAGGTAAATCATCACCTGCAAGTTGCCTATCGTGCCTATCGAGTCTGGAAGCTTAGGGATTCATAGGAATGACTACAAGAATTAACATCAATGACTAGTCATATGGCCATGGATGCCATGGATCAATACCCAAAAAAACACCAGATCTTTTTCGGCAAATGATCCATTAATCCCAGCTATAACTTGGTTTTTTACGCTGATGCTACAAGGATCTACTTAAGGTTGACCCTAAACCCCATATGGGTATGGGTCAATACCTATAGATACCATTTTTTAGTGGGATGAACATCCATTTACCAGCTATGACTTGGGGTTCACTAGGTACCAGGGTTTTGACCCATCCCCATATTTTCTTGGCACCTCGCAGACCCCGAGCTCGGTGTGTATGGGGGATTCGAACCTCCGTGGCTGAGTTGAGCCATGGATTTCCACGCCGGTTTAAGCACAAAGACTGGGGATTTCACCAAGAACAACTTGGGATTTACCCTCTGGTAATTTGTTCCATAGCTATTGAAAATGGTCATTTATAGTGAGTTTTCTCATTAAAAATGGTGATTTTCCATAGTTACGTTAGTTTACCCTCTATTAGTTTACCAGAGGGTAGACTTGAAGAATGTGGATTTAACATGATTTAACCATATTTAACCGTGGGGATGATTTACTCATGTGAAATTGATGAAGAAACATGACATGACACTTCGGTGTCATCGAATATCGCTTGCTGAAAATTTTCCCCTTTCATTTCGACAACTTTCTGAGCCAGCCATGTTTGATTAGCGGAGGGAACTCCCCATGTTTAACTTCAGGTTTGGAGGGGGTCCCTGCAATACGTTCCAGCATGCTTAATATATGTTCTTCTGAAAGTTGCTGTTTGGGATTTCCTGAAAGTTGCATAAAGTCTTGTTTCGCTCTTTCCACAAGATTGAAGCCATCTCATCACTGTGGATTTGAATAGAAATAGATAATATTAGTTTCAACAGTATCATCACTAACGTGTCTATAAGTACTTTCAAAAGCCATGTTTTTGCCAACGGACTCGTTACCGTCACACAAATCCACATCCGGTAGCCTGGGGTGGGGTGAGGTAGGGTGGGGTGGGATAATAACGCCATTGGCATTTCCACATGAACCTGATGCTACGCTCTATGACCTTCAATTGCAATTCCACATGAACTTGGTGCTACGCTCTATGATCTTCAATTGCAATTCCACACATCCGCATCCGATAGTCTGGGGTGGGGTGGGGTGGGGTGGGATAATAACGTCAATGGCATTTCCACATGAACTTGATGCTACGCTCTATGATCTTCATTGGCATTTCCACATGAACCTGATACTACGCTCTATGACCTTCAATTGCAATTCCACATGAACTTGGTGCTACGCTCTATGATCTTCAATTGCAATTCCACATGATCTTGATGCTACGCTCTATGATCTTCATTGGCATTTCCACATGAACCTGATGTTACGCTCTATGACCTTCAATTGCAATTCCACATGATCTTGATGCTACG
>Ga0126342_10004071_pt1 | contig 24667 bp, 19 predicted proteins | sample Cyp1metagenome_FD_92528 | JGI IMG/M metagenome (GOLD analysis project Ga0126342, IMG submission 92528) | Coral microbial communities from Lord Howe Island, Old Settlement Bay, Australia - Cyphastrea 1 metagenome | ecosystem: Host-associated > Invertebrates > Cnidaria > Coral ...
ACTACATCCAGCAGTTGTGGGTGAGGTGACCACTGCAACCATTGCAACCATTCCAGCAAACACAACTCCGACCACCTTTCGGTCAATCAGTGGATTCGCTCTGCCATCCGTGATTCACAACAACCAACGTCTCCTATAGGTTTTCTATTCTGAAACTTCCGCCACCGCCTTGTGCGGTACTACTGATATAATCGACTGGATCAAGTTATATATATATTTATTTATTTATGTTTCTTTGTTTATCTTCCAGATCTACAGAATCATTATACTTCAATAATTATTCCATAACATTCCATGACATTCCATGACCTCCCATGACATTACATTAAATTCCAGTAACTTCCATGAACTTCCCCGATTTCCTGCCCTTTTTCCACGCTGCAGCGTGTGGCCCCACTGCCCTGGTCGTGTGTGGCTCCCTCGAGCCATGCTGCACCGCTCGTGCCATGCGTTGCCGGCGCGGTGCTTCAGCAGCCTACCACCCAAGTCGCAGCTCGAAACCTCTAAAATTCCATGGGGATCTGGGGCTGTGAACCACTCCTGCAATGTGGGCCCCCCGTTTACGATAGCTAAGCAACTATATGGATTATATGGGATATAGTAGATAGAACTATAGTATTCATGGGGGTTACAAACCAACTAACTAGGGGGCCCCACATTGTGGGGATGTCTGATCAATTCATCTCTGATAGAAGTAGAGGAGACTCTGTCATATTGGGATACATATACGGTCTATCCCTGTAGATGTACCATTTTGAACGTTCACGACGAATCCCACTGCCCGGAGCATCCAATCCTATCATGACAGTGTGATTCGGGTGGTATTGGCCTTGAAAAAATCAATTTATCCTGTGGGAACATCTACACACCCTAGAAATTTAAGATGGTATCCCAAACATGAGGTTTGGAAGAAGACTCTCCTCTCGGATGTTGCCAGTGTTGGTTTCCATCTGGGTTTGTCAGACAAATTATATAGTAAATAATTACACGTAATTACATGTAATGACCACCAAAATAAAAGGATCCATTGTTCATATTAAAATGGCCCCAATTCGGGGTAATTCTTCGGTTTTCAGACACACCCATCTTGAATTCGGGGGGTGTATTCAGCATGATTCCCGCTAAATTCACAAGAGGTAGTGCCCTACCAGTTACAAGTTACTTTGTAACATTTTGTAACCCCATCAAGTATACAATGTGGCCCCCCAGTTATAAGTTGCTTTATAAACTTCATATAGTTATAAGATGTTATATATGTTATAAGCCATAGTTATCGGAGTTATTTGCACCAATTTACCTATCGTTCGGGGACCTCACATTGTAGATATATATATATATATGGCAGGCCCTGACATCGCAATCTGATCCATTTTTTTGTATCCCGATGACGGCTCAACCACCATATGTGTCAATTAATTCCCCAGGTTTATTCTAATATGACCCTTTGGCAATTTAGCTTTGCAGTGGAAAATAAACTATGTATCATGATTTACAAAGCCTAGTAATGATTATCATTTATTCCATGTATTCTAGCTATTTTTTGATAATTCACCATAGTCGTGTTTCCATGCAAGGTCGTATGAGGTTGTGCTCCATAGTCTAATACTTAAGTTGTTTTATAATTTATAAGTAGGTTTCTGACATGGTTAATGGTAGATATATATATATATATATATATATGTGATGATCTATGCTTATACCTATGGCTGTATTCCATGGGGGGTTGTAAAGCAACAACAAAGCCATTGGTCTACGAGTTTTTACGCGTATATACCCTCCGGTACTGAAACATTGCAATAAATCCACCATACATAGAACTTGTTGCCATTAAAACCTCAATTTAGTTCGCGGATTCCAGCTAGCCAGGACAGTCAAGATCAGTAAACCAACAAATCTCTTGGGCTCACCATCTGTTCAATCGCAAATTGTTTAATTTATAGATTTCACATCTGATGATTAATAATGATGATCCCAATCTTCTGGCTGATTTTTGATGATTCACCTATAGATGATTGATGATCAGATGATCCCATATTTTGGCTAATTTCAAACATGTTACCATCACCGAAAACCCGCTAAGCGGGCCGATTTCACCCACCCCGTCTCCCATTTATAGATGATTGTCAATAATGATGATCCCATACAGAGTATCCTATATATATAAAACCATATACAACCAATATAATCAGATATATATATATGTGATAATATATGGTATATATATATATATATGGTATAATCCCAATATATATATATATATATGGTATAATCCCAATAATGATGATAACCAACCTTTGCCCGATGTCGCTCCGTCGCCCCAGGCCTTTTCTCCACAAGCGGCCCACACCGCCGCCACCTCCCTGCGCAGCGAAGGGATCAACGGGATCGCCTGTGGCGCCACCGCCCCCTGCGCCCCCAGGAGGTCTGGATCGGAAAACGGGTGAAACGTACCCCGGTTGACTTCAAGCCATGGGAAAACCATGGGAAAACCCATGGGAAAATGGTGATTTATCCAGGAGACATGTGGATTTAATGGGATATTTTGAACAAATTTGTGCTAAGTTGGTACAACTATCTCCAATAACTATGATTGCTGGTACTTATGATGTTATAACTATATACTTAATGGATGTCAATGGAATTTATAAAGCAGTAAACATAACTGGGGGGCCCCAGGTTGTAATTCAGGGCGCACTTGGTGTTATTAGTGTGAAAACAAGTAAAGGGACTTTAATTATGGGGATTGCTGGACATGTTGGCCCTAGTGTTCACAAAGGGTTCGTGGGTTCTACAGTATGGCACGGCACTTCAACGTGACCGTTATTTACAATTGGGATGCCCAGTGAGGTTTAAACGCTGTTGAGGCATGGCATGTTTTTTCGCAACCGCTGAGCTGCATATGATCACTGCAACTCTTAATATGTATACACAGACATATAGATATATACACATAATTATATATATATATAATTATATATATACTGACCAAGTTATAACTGGAACATACTGGAACTGCACTTCCTAGTATGGAATCAATGAAAGGACACCTGATTAAACATGTCAAGTTGTTCTGCATTGGATGAATTGGCCAGGTTGCAGCAATATCAAAATCCAACATTGGCAAATTTTATGGGTTCTGGAAGTTTGCAAGATTCTTGTAGGAAAAGTACTTCTTTTTCTGCAGGTTTCAATCAGTTTCAGCATCCACGTCTTTGTTGCTGGCTTAAAACCAGATATGTCCATATTCTCCAAGTAGGTTATACACCCTTTTTTCTCCAGAAATCTGGAGTGTTTCAGGAGATACCCCAGTTGCAAACCACTTACAGTTCTGGCCAACAATTCTAAGCGGAACTATAGCTCCTGCAACTAAGCCGAATTATAGCACTTAAATGAGGTTTTGTGCGTTCTGAATGGGCTATAATCAGCTATAAATCCCATCAAATCCACATTTTTTCGGGTGAATTCAGCATTTTCCCATGGTTTTCCCATGGGGAAGGATCAGATGTACACGTCTTCCGTTGCAGGGTCGCTCCCTACCCCAGCTACCCCCTCGGTGTCGACCTCGTCGAGCTCCAGCTCAGGGCCACAAAGGCATCAAATGGTTGATGATTTCAGGGTTTCCATAAATCTGGGTAAATTATAATGACCTCACTGTTCTCCCTCACTGGAAATCATAGTTAGTAAGGGGAATCATCCCCAAATGGCCGCACTATTCAGGTTAGTTAAATATTATAATTTACCCAGATAAATGGGGGGTACCCCAAAATAGATGGTTTATACGGGAAAATCCCAAGAAAAAAATGATGATTTAGGGGTAGAAAAAGGAAACACCCATTTGTTGTGGTTTGAACCATCAAGTAATATAGGGAATTATTTGGGATATAACTTCATATACCTGCTTTGTTTTTTAATGGTTGGTTGATGTTTGGTTAATCAACTAAGAATTGGTTCATGGCCTCTATGAAAATAATATTGGCCACTGTTAAGCCATTAATGTTGGTTGATGAATGTCAGGATTGTCCCAATATTAATTGGTGAACAAATGGTGACCTGGTAATAACATGTAATAACCCACCACAAACTCTATAAGATCAATTCTGAGATATTCTGAGAATATACCCCATACCTCATATACCTATATATACTTATGAATTCGGATGCTGGCTTAGATGTGGGTGATTGTTGGTATGTATAAATGTGAGTAATTCCACACTGAGCGTGTGTGTATTAGGTGTACAGATCACATGGAAACCGGATGATTGTTCTCAATGTTTTGGTTGTAGCAAGTTTTCGTAATTTATATGCAGTTTTAGCAATTAACAGTTATCGTTGGCTTATAACGATATATTTCACCATAGCTACCGGATTTATAATCTCATGGTCAAAACCGTTAATACTGACAAATGATGCATGTCATATCACAGGGTTTTGATTCACAGTTGCAATTGTCCATTGTCCTGCAGGTGGCACAAATTCAGATTGAATTATTTTAGCGGGTAATATGAGTCATGTTGCAATTATGGCCCTCAACACTTAGAAAAGGGATTATCATCCCTGTAACTAAGGTTTTACTATAAGATTTTAAGATATTACAAGCCAGTTTTCTAACTGTCAAAGGCCATAACTGTGGGGTATCCCAACATTCTTTGCCTATCAGCCTATGGTTTTCCGTCCTGAGCCGTGCTCAATGCTCATCAGCGTTTGTAATAAAGTTGTACTGTTGACTGCAGTTATGGCCATTCAAACGAGTTATAACTGGTTATTTCTATGGGGTCATACATTCCATAAATGAGGTTATAAGTGCATACAACTGGTAAAGGGCCATAACTGTGGGCTTTTCTATGGACATGTCCAATGAGAGGTACTTTTATAGGATGGACTATGGACATATATGGAGCCCGATGATGTAAAAAGGACATAGGCCCCAATTTCACGAATTCTAAACGGGATGTATCATTTACTGCACGTACTAAGTAGGAAGAACCAACAAGTCTGGAATCAGCAAAAAAATGGGAACATGTTACCCTCTGGTAATTTAACATAACTATGGAACATCGCCAAAGACATAGTTGATTTTCCCATTAAAAAAATGGTGGATCTTTCAAGTTAGCTATTGTTAACGTTTACCAGAGGCTAATCAGAGATCATATGTTTCTTTCGAGTTCCAAGCGCCGTTCGGTACACCATGGATTCCCATGGAACTGAACCACACGACTCATCACTAGCATCAGCACCCATTCCATGTAGATGTGCGTTAGGAAATTTTCTGCAGGTTTGAGCAACAGTTTCAAACATGAAATTCTGAAAGATTCTGAAAGATGAGATGCTGGGTTTCAGAGTATTTCGATAAGTCATAGTTTTAAAGACCAAACAAGAAGCGGCACGCTGCTAGAATCACGAATGATCCCACGGGGCAGTGGCCCTTCTTTTTCTGGAACAAACTGCTTTACGCCACCACCCCATTGTACTATGTAGATATATATACATGTAATCATAAGCATAGATACATAGATGCATAGATGCATAGATACATAGATACATAAATAGATAGATAGATAGATACATACATACATACATACATACATACATACATGTATACATGCCATATTCCTATATGTATGGGCTGTCTCTATGCATCATAAAACCTTAAGTTTGGTGCATGTCCAACTGACGAATCAGGTCCTGTTCCGCAACGTCCTGCTGTGCAGGTTTGGTCCATTGGACGTGAATTTGAAACCCACCGACCAGTCACTGTGCCAAGGCTAACGCTGTGAGCTGGGATCTTGTGAACATTGAGCATCCCCAAATCCACAGTGTAATCATCATGTGTCCATATTTTTCCATATAAATGAGAGAATATACAGTTTACTAAATGCGTAATTAAGTTCGATGATTATCAATTATTTTCGGATTGAACATCGATAATTTCACATATTTTCTCTGGTGTGTTTATTTTTCCACAATGATTTCCCACATGTTCCCATTTTCTTCCACATCAAACCCCCATGATTTTCCATAGTTTCCCATTTTTTTCCGATGTGTTTTCCATATTGTTACCATATTCTTCAATCACTTCCCCTAATTTCCCATATTTTCCATGATGTCTTCAGGATTTCGCTCATTTTCCCATATTTTTATCAATTGTCCAGAAGCCTGGGAGAAATCCAGGTTTGGACCACCAAGGCTGAGACCGTTGCTTCCCACCTGGAATCCGCCACCCACACGACGGCCGGAAGCACATGAGCTGGCGCCTTGACCTTCGATGGCTTAGTGGTTCAAAAGGGTGGATACTTCTCTAAATATAGATAGATGATAGATTAAGATACCTAAGATACCTAGATACCAATTTTAGTGGATAGTGTTCTGGATATAATATATATATAATTAAATAAATACTCAGTACCTATCAGATATCTATGATATAGTATCCATATAATATGTATACGATTGCTTACATACATACATACATACATGCATCCATCCATGCATCCATGCATCCATGTATCCATGCATCCATGCACCCATGCATCCATGCATCCATGCATGCATGCATGCATGCATTCATTGATACATACATCCATCCATCCATCCATACATACATACATACATACATACATACATCCACACATACATCCACACATACATACATACATACGTACGTACGTACGTACATACATACATACATACATACATACATTCATGCATGCATGCATGCATGCATACATACATACATACATATTTGGATTAAGATTATCTCAGTGTCTAAATTATCTTTTTTGAGTATCTATGGCAATCTAAGATTACACTAATAATAATGCGGGTAAAACATACCATAAGCAATCATCTCCATTTTGATAGATGCTATAAACTTATTACTTGTTTTACCCATGTTACAGTGATAACCTGATAACCCTTAACGGTAATTACGTTATAACTGGCTCAAACAACTTCACTTAAGTGATATTTAACATCAGTTGCACGAGCTATAACCCCATTTATAATTGTTAAGGGTAGTTCGTATAACTTTGTGATTAGTGTTTAGAAGTATAACTTGGTGGTAGCAAAGTGAGGTAAACCTTGGGGGGCTACTGCATAGTTTTGTCGTTAGTACAACTCGAATCAGTTTAAAGTGGGTCGCCCTATATAGATAGCAAAGTTGCTGAACATAACTTCAATGTCACTATGGTTTATGGTAGAAATTATCATTGCTAAAAAATGGCTACCTTCCGGTAATCAAATGTTGCAAAATGTCACAGACCTAGTTTAAATTGGTTTTAAATAGGATCATCATTGATCTGTAAATGAAAATTATCCGTTGCCATGTTTGATTACGAAAAGCACTACTTGGAGAATCTACAGGGCACATTCTTTGGGGGGGTCCTTAAGCAAATCCAAAAAAAGATTCCAAAAAGTTAAGGAAACGTGGGAGATACAGGGAACATATGGAAACATCCTCGAACTACCATCAACATGTTTCGGCATTTTTTTGGGGTTTGCTCTAATTGAATGTTTAGGTAATCTCTCTGTACATATTATGTATATATAAATATATATACATCGATCGGATAGTCAAACATCATGTTGAACATGGTGACTTAGCCATGTAATTAAAACGGTACTATACTTGAGTATGATGATATATAGTGGGAATAATATTGATATAGTTGGTTAACAAATCAATATGAAGAACACATTTGCATGTCAAACGCAGTGGGAGTACAACGAGAAACCATGGCTCCTCCAGAGAGGAAAGACATCTTGAACATTACATGATATGTAAAAAATATCTTAATTACATGGTTAAGTCACTATGATATATTTTAACCATGCTAATTTGAACATCACCATTCTGGTTGGTGGCTTGGAACATGTATTTGTTTTTTCCCATTCAGTTGGGAATTTCATAATCCCAACTGACGAACTCATATTTTTTTCAGAGGGGTAGGTCAGCCACCAATCAGGTCACCATGAAATATTTTAACCATGCTAATTTGAACATAACCATTAACATCTTTACCCATCGAAAAATGTGAGAAGATGAGATAATGTTATTATCTTAAATTTGAACATAACATAATAACATCATAATCTGATAATATATTATTATTAACCATTATCATGGCCATCTGATAATAACATACCCTGTGGTAAATTAACATAGACCCTGAAAATAGCCTAGTTTTAATGGAAACTAATCTTCCAACCCCTATCTGCCAGGGTCTATGTTAATTTACCAGAGGGTAATGTATCCATAACACATTATCAGATGGCCATAGTAAAGGTTAACCATTCGTGGCTAAGATGAGATCCATTCGAGCCACGGAAGATCCATCTTGACCTGGAAGCCACCCGAGGCAATGTACGACGTGGGAAAAAAGTCCACATAAGAAATGGAGCATTTAATGGGATTTAATAGGATTTAATGGGATTCAATGGGATATATGATGGTATAGCCTCTGGTAAACGTTTACAGTTTGCGAACTTGAAAATGGCCATAGAAACAGTTGATTTACCCAGCTATAAAACGGTGATTTCCATAGTTATGTAAACGTTTACCAGAGGGTAAAACATCCGGGGAAATCATGATCTTTTCCGGATGGGCAACACAACTGTCCAGTTTTTTGTAGGTTGATCCAATTAAAAATGGTTAGGTAATGTTAGATAATGTCAACCCTGGATTAATAAACCCTTAAGCTCTTGAATTGGGGGGGTACCATTTAAGTATTGGATTATGTCTATTAGAGGAGTACCCCCCCTAATTAATAAACCATGGTTTATTAATCCGGGGTTGACATTACAGTATGCACTTCTTATTTAGTTATTAGTGATTAATTGATATTACTTTGACAATCTCAACATATATCATAAGTACAGGCAATCTAAGTTATCTAATGGTTACCCAGTATTGTCAACATCTCTAATAATGTTGGGTTGAACCTATCCTGACTCCAATTTAAGAGTATCATCCAGCAAATCATAGCTGGTGTGTAGTTTTTGCAACCGTTGAGAATGGTAAACTCATGGTTAAGTGGTGCTAAAATTGCTTAACCAATGGTTAATTGTATTGGCTAATCTATGATTAAGAAAACATTGTTGTCATCCGGTGGTTAGCTTTTTTGTTTAAGTAGTTGAGTTGTGGAAATCAAGTGGCATTTGTTGCTGCTATGTTGCGTTAAAGTCCCAACGGGTAATGCTTCATATTAGTGACTAATGGATAATAATGGCTCCTAATGACTACCGATGGTCCTAAGAGATGGAATGTATATAACTGTGTATATATATATGTATAAATATAAATATAAATATATATATACAAGGAAACATTATGGTAACATTCTGGACAAGTAATTAAGTAGTGGGCGTTACTGTAGCAGGAACATCAATATTGGCCATATGATATTTGGGACATACTTGGAACCAATGGACAGAATGGACAGAATGGACAGAATGGACAGAATGTGGTTGGAGGTTTAAGCAAGATAAATTGATATTTTAATAAACAAATAATATATTCAACATTGTTTAACCAGCTTTCAACACGTATGTGGCTTATGGATGCTTATGGGATTTCGCCAGGCTGGACATAAAACCAGCCAAGATACTCATCAAACATTGTTGTTTTGTTCCACGATAGAGGTCCACCCTTAGAAATTTCCTCGGTCTAACGGTGGGTATGTCACCGTTGTCACCTTGTTTGTATAGCTGATCTCGTTTGATTTGTTGAATTTGCATGAACTTTGTATGTTGCTTGAGTTTCGGCAGATGGGAAAATTGATTGTTCGAGAAAATTATAAATAAAAACATAATTAAAAGATGAAACATCACTGCACATCTATGATCTATGTTGCATTAAGATTACACTGGAGGTAGACATGAAACTTCCGGTGCTACATGCACCGCTTGACGCAGACTTGACATTCATGTTTCTATATGTTTCTATATTTCTCCCATCTAAAATTAAACAAAAACAGCATAGAAACCGATCTATTGATATCAATCTATTGATAAAGTTCTCTTGGAATCCAATCTTTACACATTTATATGATTTTATATAGTTGTCTTTTTCTTGAGTCAAAACCAAAAAAACCATGGGATAATCCCATGGCGCCGCTGTGCCTGCTTCGTTCTCCTCCAGGAAGTGAGCACCCGGCTGCGATTTTTGTTCGAAGAACGCTGGTGGGCAGCCACGGTGAGAGAGGCGCCACGAATACCACGGTGGGATAATATTACAAAGAGCAATTCACTATCAAAAAAGGCGCCTTAAGCATCAAACATTGGGTGATAAGTAATTGATGTAATTGAGATAATTATATAGATTACAGACTTGATCATACTTGATATAGGTGATATTTATGTGTGTATTTGCTGCTGGTACCACTGACATGTAATTAATTAAAATGATTGTTGTGATTTCAATCATTAACAATACCCTCTGGTAATTTAACATAGCTATGGAAAATCACCATTTTTAATGGGAAAATCCACTATGTCTTTGGCCATTTTCAATAGCTTTTTGTATGTTTACCAGAGGGTACAGGGTTGAAACCCCAAAACCTTGGGCAACTAGGTTTCTTTCAATAGGCCTACAGGATGGTTTCAGGGTGAATATATCTACAGTTGGATGGGTAGACAGGGCGGCAACCGATAGTATCGTTTGGGGGCTGGTTTGGGGACTGTTTTTTTGTTAGTTCTGACCCAGTAACGAATATGTGTGTATGTATATATATATATATAAATACTAATACATAGTTGTTTTATATATATATATGTATACATTGTAACTCTATGTATTTATATATATATATACACAGTATATACATGCACATAAACATGTTCAGGCTCCAGTAGTGTAAACTGTTTAGGTGAGCGCGTATTATGTTCATTTTCCTGCTACTTGCTGGCATGCACACTGAAGTAGACTTTTCATGGCTCTGTTCCGATCTTGTATGGTCGTGTGGCTCTGTTCCGGGGCCTTTCAACACATGTTGTAGCTAGAACTTCCTCTTTCCATATTTTCTGCCTGGGCAGAAATTTCTGCAAAGGCATTTTGCACGAGGCATTTTTTTCGCCTGAAGGGGTTTTGGCCAAGGTTGCTTGATATCCCATGCTGTGATGTGATACCACGCAGTCAACAGTTTTACGAGTTTGAATCAGCAATATTCTTCAAATTGAACGTTGTACGGGGTTTCCCGCCCGATTCGTGCCAATTCCCGCCCGTTTCGCGCCCATTCCCACATTTCCCGCCATTCCCTTCCCGAGCGGTGTTTTTTACACTGGATCATGTTGGAAGTTGTACTCTCTGGTTATTTAACATAGCCATGGAAAATGGCCCATTTATAGATGGTTTACCTATTAAAAATGGTGATTTCCCATGGCTAACATTTACAGATGGTTTACCTATTAAAAATGGGTGGATCTTTCCATGGCAAACTGTGAATGTCATAACCAGATGGTATCAGCCACGCGAAAAACACCTATAAAGACCCTCAAAGTGCTTGCCGCTTGTTGATGCAACGCCTTGTCGTCCCAATGCATCCACGGTCACGATGGTTCAAACGGTGGTGTTTACTATGGGCGAAGGGATTGATTGTAGCTGGTTAGTTGTACACCATTGGATACCCCCCTACATCACAATGTCTGTTGGTCAAATCATATTAAACCGCGCTCTCCCACCCAAAAAAAAATTGAATCCCACTTTTTTTTTATCCCATTAAATCCATCATAGTAGCACAATGAATTTTCCCTGGTTACCATTCTCCCAAGTATCACTTAGTACTTTCACGATATATCCCCCATATATCCCATTGATCATCCTGATCTTGGAAGATTCCATATGTTTTTTTTTCCATGGGGATTGTCACTTAGTAATACTCTATTCCATGTATTGCATGCATATTGGTATATTTACGATGTAGCACTGTAAAAAAAAGGCCGGCAAAAAGATAGAGAGTTGCTTCGAAAAGCGCTGAAAATCACGATTTCAGTAGGATGTTTCTTTGGGAACGCATTGACGTTTGATTTTCATGGTATGTTTTATTTTTCCACGGGGATTGTCACTTAGTAATGCTGTATTTCATGATATTCCATGGCATGCTTTTGTTGGTATACGATCCCATGTTCAGAGTCAACCTGGATGAGTCCAGGCTTACGAGACAGAGGTCCGCGTGGGCTTTGATGGTTGGCCCAGTCGCCATGATCAGATCTTGCCACGAAACACAGATTGTGCCTTGCTCATGGTTACCCGGTAAGCGTTTACATAGCTGGAAAATCACCATCTTTAAGTTCGGTAAATCAATGAACTGAATGTGCCATGTTCAATAGCTGTGTAACAAATTACAACAGGGTATGGCATTTGATTCAGATTTGATGGGTTTTAATGAACAATTATTGGGATATAATGGGAATATAATGTGAATTTAATGGGAACTAATAAAGATACAGTATGATACAATCATATGATACCATGGGATAACTAACCATATCTAACCGTTTACGCTAAGTTGCTACGAGCGGTTTACGAGCGGTTTACTTTCTGGATTATTGTAGATATATCAGATTAGTTAATAAATCTACAATTATTGCTGATATAACCTATAGATATATGATATACTTTAAGATATACAATCTATGATATCAGATATACTTTCTGTTATAAAACAGCTATGTATTTGAGGTACTTTAAGAAATTGCTGTGGAAATTGCCATGCTTCATAGGTACGTCATCGACTGAAACGGTCAATGTCTATTTTGTTACATGTTAAACAAGAAAAGACACAGAGGCACGACCTCACAACCTCACCATAGATGATGAGGGGAATCATCTTCAACATGTTTTTTTTTTTAACCCTATTGTATGTGTTGAATGTACACATATATATATATATACATTACAGTATATTGGGGATATTTTCAAAATTGTGCAACTTGTTAAAATTATATAGATTGTATTGTATTGAATGCTTTTTTTTTTCAAGGGGCCCTATATTCGTTCAGTTCGCTAGGGTGGTGTCCTCATTTTGAGTGACACGATGTCAACGATGTCAAAGTTCGCCGAGAAGAAATCTCCAACCCTTTGGGCTACACCAGTGCTGTTGGCTGGTTGTGCCAAGATCCCAGTCATTTATTTACACTGTCCCTATTCAAGTACCCATTTTATATCATTTTATGTGGTCCTCTCCTTGTCAGACAAACCCAACTATCATATCAAGTTGATTATATATATCCCATTAAAGTATATCCTATTAAACTTTCATTATATCCATATGTTCCCCAAGTATTTCTGGTTAAAATCCAAATGTTCTCATAAAAGGATGGATCCTTTGACGGAGATTTGTCATACAGCGGATCCCTCCGGTGTCATGAAACGTCGCGGATGCTGGAACATATCCCATTTATTGATGTGTGGTCAATCTATAAATCTCCATTTAGTGATTGTCATTTGCCATGTGAAAAATTACCGGAGGGTAAGTTGTCGCTGGCGCCGCGCACCCATGGTATTGGGAGTTGTACTATCCCAGTAATCTTAATATGCACCATCAATATGTACTATCAATGTTCATTCAGATCTCGTCAAGATCCGGTCAGTGCAGCATCAGCATCCGGTCATTTTTGCAGTTCAAATGCATTGATAATTGCCATTCGTACCACAGTTGTAAATATCATATATATATATAATATAGATAATATTTAAAAATCAAAATCCATTAAACCAGCTGTAAGTATCATAAACCATCTGTAAATATAATGAACATTTATTACCCTAGTTATAAATATCAACAACATAATCACATCCCATACTATACCCCCTGGGAAACGTTTACATCACTATGGAAAATCACCATTTTTGATGGCTAAATCCAAGAACTAAATCACCATTTTCACTAGCGAAGTGTAACAAATTACCGGAGGGCAACTCTATAACTGGAGGGACTCCCCCCATGGCGCCGCGTCGCGCCAAGTACTGTATCTGCACGAGTCGGTCCACCCCGACTATGTGGCGCCACCAAAGCCGCAGCGCTTTCAACGCCCCACGGTGGATGCGGAGGGCAAGGAGATTCCAACGCTGCGGCAGCCGCGGCCGAAGGTTTATGACCCGGATGCTTGAAGGATGGAGTCCCCATGGGGTGATTGCTTGAACGATAGTGCGAAAAAGGATTGGATAAAATTGTAAGAAATAGGATTATAGAAAACACCCACAATGATAATCATGAATCATGAATATCGATATCATTTGAATATATACATATATATATATATATCATATATATATATATATATATATATATCATATATCATATATACTTTTTCGCTCATCCCACGAATCGTATGTGGGTTAGTTTACCCAGTTGGTTTAGTGGATTCGCCCTACTTACCCCACAAACATAACTGGGATATAGCACCCACTTACCAAGTGGGATGAGCCACCAAGCATGGCCCATTTAGTTCGAAAAACACTTTACAGTAGCTTTGGTGATGTGAAGAATGATGTTCTACAGCAACCTGTTAAATTACCACAGTTATAGCCCTTTTTTACAGCTGGAACTTGCTCAATTATGACCTTATTTTTCTAGTGGTATAGATTTTATATAAATACAACCTTAGTTGCAGGAATCATTTCATCCCATGGCCATAACTGTTGAGGGCCGTAGCAGTACGACATTTGCTGGAAACTGAACCAAGAATCAGGACATCAGTTGATTTCATACGGAAGTGTATGGAATCTTCGGAAATATAAGGATTTGATGGGATTTGATGGGTTGAATGGGAAAGTATTCGGTTATAGTGGTTGATAATGGGGTTTGAATTGCGGAGTCCAAATTGAAATGGATCTCATGGGGAGTTGAACCAGAAAACATGTGGATATACTGTAAGTGCGTAATGGTAATTTAATGGTGATAATAGGGACATAATGAACATATAATGGGATAAATGGATAAACATATTATGCAAAGTGTTGCCCCATTCGTTTGGCTCAGTTGATTGAAATAGTTTCAAAAACTATTGGGTATATGGATGTATATGGTAGATATATCACCGTCTATAATGGGGAGCACAGACCAACTTATACTGGGGGGTACCACATTGCAGGGTAGAGAAAAAAACAAAAAAAGCGGGGTATAGCAGGGAAGTTTCTAGCGGAAACGCACATGGGAGCATAGTGGATAGTCACCGAAAACGATGGTAAACATCTCAGGGTATCAATAGAACGAGCGCCGCAATAGACCGAGTTTTTGCGTGGCAATGGGAAATCCCCTGTGGCAGGCTTTGGTCGCTGGGAAAATCATCGAAATAAATGGGAATTGTCCAGCAAGGCATGCTTGATTGCTGGAGGGTAAGTTTCTGTATTTGTTAAGTCAATTTATATATATATAGATCATGTTTTCATATAGCTATCTAAAATTGCAGGTCTATCTAAAACAAACCATAGTAAACCAAAGCAACTTGCCTATCTCGAGTGCCCCAGGTGGTGACAATGAAACAGGCATAAACAGAGGTGTTTTCAGGATAAGGATTTTCAGCGTTTTTTTTTACTCGAGACGCCCTTTCCCAGATTTGGGTTGAAGGGAAAAAGTGGTGCATAGATGGAATGTACCCTCTGGTAATTTAACATAGCTATGGAAAATCACTATTTTTGATGGGTAAATCGACTATAAATGGCAATTTTCAATAGCTATGTTAAATTACCAGAGGGTAGCGGCCGTGAGGAGATTATAATTCATAACAATGGACTTCTAGGTACGGTTCCAGCTCTTTTTCGAGTCTATCAGGGAAATCTCTTGGTACATAGTGAGTTTCTTGACTTTAGGGCAGCAACAATAAGAGTTCACAGGTCAACAATAAGGATGTGCATCCCGGGATTTGTATTTTTGTATGTATCTTGCATATATGTTTATATTTTAAAGATGTGGGTTGTGAACAAGAGAGTCCAGTGTTTGGCAAATACATATATGGAAATGCCAGGCATCTTCAAACGTTCTTAGCAACAGGGGGATCATGAAACCATAGTTTAGTTTTCACATTAAGGGTTGTTGTATCCATCGGTTTAAGAATGTCTGGACCCATCCAAGGTGACCAGTCGTATAAAATGTATGATCAAGTTGCTGGGTATCCAAAAGGTCGATTCTTTGAATTGGTTTCAAGGACCCTTTGTTGCTAAAGTCTTCATATTGGGGATAAAAGCGGATGTTCTTACAATGTGAACCCCCTAGTTATAAACCTAGTTATTGATAGTTATTGTAGTTATTGGCACCAACTTAGCTATCTTGGGGGCCCCACTTTGTACACTTGTCCTTTTTACCAATCAGTTTTGGAATCACGGGTCGCATTTGGTGTCACCTCAAGGTCATAAAGGTAAGGCGTCAACCACCGTGAGGCCGTAGCCTAAGTACTACGAAACTGAAGGCTTATCAATGGGAATTCCAGGATCCTAAATTGATGGTACTTACCATATATAAGGCCTATTTTTGAGGCCTGTGTAAGGGAATTTTCCCACACAGTATGACCTTATTTGGTACAGTACCTCCATTTTAGCATCCTGAAATTCCCATTGAGCTTATCCAACCTTTGTTGTGGTTTCAACCAAACTGAAGATTTATCCGATAGAAATGGAGGGACGTGCCAACAACCATGGTTTCCCTAAAATCAATCAGGTTCAACAAATCACAGATCGGCACAAAAATGGTGAGGCTGAATAGAAAAGAATGAGACACGAACCGAAAAACATATTTAGCCACCTCAAAAGCAATGGATCTCAGCTTGACTTATATATCACGCTTTTCCTACTGGATTATAGGCGCAGTTGGCCCTAGATATGCAAGGGAGAATTACGTTTATTGTGGGGGGTCGAGTGATGTATGTATACTCGGGGCTCAAGAGAGTTTTACGAACATGTAGATCCAACATCTCTTTTTTGGCGGCATCCAGCAACACAGGTTGACTCAGACATGATTTTTAATGGGCGAACGTTGGGAACCCAACCAAAAAGACATCATGTTTCTTGGCATCCCGGAATAACCGCTTTATTTGCATATGATGTTTATCCTTCATGTACATAGATGCGGTATAAGCTACTTATGGGGTACAATGCATGTAAATGTTGGTTGCTTGTTTGTTTGTTTGTTTGTTTGTTCGTTTGTTCATGTATTTGTGCAATTTATGTTGTGTTGTTGTTTTTTAATGTTTGCCTTTTTTTTATTCAAAGAAGTTCGTTTTTTTTTCTTAAGATTTCTGTCCCACAAGATCTGACCCAGAATGACTTTGGTCATGGTGGGATGACACTGGCTCAAGCACCAGCCAGGTTTAGATTGAAGACTTCTCCCGGAGAATTGGATCCGTATCGTTGAAGGTTTACCCTCCAGTATTCCAAGATATTCCAAGTTTTCAATTTTCACAGTCTCAGTTCATATATATTTTTTTAATCCAGCTGTGGAAGCTTTTCCAAATTGTCCTATCAAGAGAGTATATCTTTGGTACTAAGATGTACTAAGCATGCACAGAAACTAGTGGTTTAAATCCTTCTCAAATTCAAAAACATTTTTAAGTCTTTACTTTATAAAATCCACACGGGACAAACAAAAAACCGCGACCCATTCTATCATCGTTCATAGAATCCATCCCTGTCTGTGTTTCAATATATACAGTTATGGCCATTTACCAGTCATAGGTGGTTATTTCTATGGGATTATACATTCTATAAATGGGGTTTTCTTAGTACTTATAGCTGATAAATGGCCATAACTGTAGTGTGATTTTATCAATGTGTAATCGTGGACAAATAGCGATCCGCTTGCTGAGAACCAAGCACGGCAGACAGTTGAACCAATATGACTATGCAATTTGTTCCGGCGCCCATGGTTAGCTGAATTTAGTCTTAGAACTCCAATGGCTAGGATGTGTGGTATATATATATACATATTATTATTGTCATTATGTGTCTTATCATTTTCATTAGTTTTGTTCTTTTTACTATGATTTATAATATATGTATTCATTTCAGTTTCTCTATATATATATAATATGTGTTACTGTGTTTTTCTATAAATCATATTGTGCATATATATATAGTATTATTTTATTTGCGTACGTGAGTAAGTTCACATCCAACTTATATATTTAGGGCGGCACCACATGGCGGGTGCTTCCTTTGAACATGAGCCTGCTCGGCTTTCTACAACAATCCACTTCCAAAGTTCATACCATAATCGATCGAGGACCTGACAATGGTTTCCCAAGTGGTAATCGTGAATATATATATATATATGTCTATATGTGTGTATATTTATATATACATACATATTTATTGATATATTTGTGTTAAACACTAACACAGCGATTAGGGTGCAAAACAGGAACAATTAGCTATCAACTTGTGTGTTGTTCAAGTACATTTCAGCTTGCTACTCGTGCGAAGACGAAGAGACCATCGGCGGAAATATCTCGTGGCTACAGCTGCTGCACATTCTGCATTGCTATGACTTTCCAGGGGTGTCCGGGGCGCTCCATTGAAAAATCCAGTGCCAGGACTAGATCGATGTGTGGATGCAGGCTTGAAGCAGCAAGCGCATAGGTTCTGCCGGGCAGCAGCATAAAGAATGGCAGCCATGGACTTCGCTGATAGGTGAGGCTTTAGCGTGGGATGGTGGCATGGATTCCTATCACAACCTCAAATCACCGAACTGTCCTGCAGGGATTTCTGCATCAGCGTTCCATCCCCGATTTGGATACCGCCCTCATTTCATAACAATTTATGTAGTTCCGGCTCCGAAAATTGTTCCGGGTTGGTACCGTGTCCGCACCCTGAGGAAAAGGAGAGAATGAAGAGAGCATTGAGGTTGGAATTGGGAACCAAAGTGCTGCTTCAAAACTACTAAAACACGGGGTGTCCCAGGATTGGGGCGAATAGAATCAGAATGTGGGAGTTTGTGAAAATGCGCTCAACAAAAAATGCTTTACTTCGAGTGATCCCCACCCCGACATGTCATTCTGACATTCTTTCTGGCACACTATCTGACAGTGCAGCCCCACAGCATCGGGAGCTGGCAGAAGCAAGAGGCGGAGAAGGTGGACGAGGAGGAAGGAGGAAAACGAGGAGAAGAGGAAGAAGGCGGAGGAGCTGTACCTTTGTTAAAATCTAGAGACATCCTCACCTGGCAGGTGGGGAATGGTGGTTACACCCCCATTAGAAATGGGCAATTTGGTGTACCCCCAATTTTGGAACATGTGGAGCTTGGGTCATGACATTTTTAGTATTTGCCCTTTCCTGACAGTCATAATCCAGTCTAACTGGATGGAGGAATAGCCTAATCATTGTTTTGTTTCCAATGTGTTGACCTGTGGTGACTTATAGGTCATATAGGCTATAGGTCTCGTCTCCATCCTGGAAGTAAAGATTCATGGGTATCAATGTGGTGGTGGTTTGCTTAATTTTGAGAATGCTGGTGCGTTGGTCTCATCATGAAACATCTATGCTATATATATAGATATAGATAATTTTCATAGATACATGTGTTCTTTTTACAGGACATTTACACTTTTAAAACATATGGCACCACATATATATTTATTTTCATATATACAATATCCGTCCATCCACCCACCCACCCATCCATCCATCCATCCATCCATCCATGTTGTACATACACAGATGCACATGCACTTGTATGCATACACACTGACGCATGCGCGTATACCTTTTTATACATATGTATATGTATATTGATACATTCATGCTTGTACATATTCCAATTACATTCACATATACATATACATATGGAGATGCATACACATGTTCATGAATGTACATATTTTTGTTTACGTATAACTATATGCGTACATAAAATTATATTTGTGAGTTCATGTATACGTATACATCTGCAAAAACATATGCACATACATGTTCATTTACAAACATATATATAACCATGTAGGTGTCATCTACATTTAGGTTTTACATCTGCACACATATACATGTTTTCGTTTACATGGTATGCCACGCCAAGGTTGAGCCGTCAAACGGGTATGTCCCTACAATATAGTCAATAAAGAGGGTACCGGGTACCACAGCCATTGAACCCACTGAAATCGAATCACTGGCTGACCCCACGGTGCGGTTGATTGCCGTTTTTTTTCATTTTCATGGGCAAATATCCAATGATATCAAAATTCACAGTTATGGTTCCCATAACCCTTATGTAATATTAAGGAAATATCAAATGCCATGTTTTTGTTGTTGGCCGACCGGAAAAAAAAAACCGACCAGGCCTCCGATGCCTTTCAACCCGGAGAAGGAACGCTTGAAACTTGGCCCAACGCGATTGGTGAAATCCGTTGGGGATTCCGTTTGGAAATATCCAACATCTGCAGTGGTTTGGCCCTTAACAGTCATTTATATAAGGATAACATAAGGATTATAAAATAAATAAGATATTATAGGAAATATCACATATATATTCAGGAAATATTATATATACATAGATATTAGGAAATATTAATTGGAATGATAACACCGGTACGTAGGAAAAAACAAACATATCACGTAAATGTGCTTACAAATGACTTACAACCAGTAAAGGCCATGATTTAATTGGTGACTCATCATCCAATCCTCACCATATTTTTGTGCGAGACTTGAAGTATCACCATATTACTCGTGACTGGTTAGTGTTTGCGGGGTCATGATCCAGTCATACATTGATGACCCAGTTAGGGGAGTTTTTGGCCAGGCTTACTAACCAGTCACTGTCTGGGACAACCCTCCAAGTGGGATACAAATCCACATGAATTTTACCGTTTTTGTTTTTGTAACTATGAAGGATGGCACCAGGATGAGGGGAATCATCCCCAAAGGATTTTTGTTGCAGGCCAGTGAATGATTGACATTTATCAAGATGGGATGTGCAGATATACAAATGGGGCTTTCCATCAATGGGGGATCCCAATAGTTGGATGGTTAACAAAACATGGAAAATCCGAAAATCAAATGGAATATGTTGGGGTACCCCTCTTTTTAGGAACCCCCCAAATGTGTATTTTGGAATACAATTTCTAGTCATTGATCCAAGCAATGGGATATAATGCAAATGGGCAGATCTTGGATGGCTGATGCGTATTTCACAAATTGTACTTGGCAGAGGTCCCCCGAGTTAACGTCGGTTTTTCAAACTTGGCTAGCCAGGATTTAAGTTGCATGTGTTTACAGACATGTGTTTACCATCATCGGACCTGTTTTACAAAAAATGAAAACTGGTGGCCATTTTGTACTTACGAATGAGGATTTAAGTAACCATGAATGCATGATTTGGATGACCAAGGGATAATTCTATGAATCATTTTGGGTAGCTATTTTAAATGGGTAATTGGATCAATTATCCTGGGTTTGTTTTGGGTCATTGTCATTGTTTATTCCCCCAATGGAAAGCCAGTCTTTGCGAAGACTATTGGAATTACCCAAATCATGAACACTGGGAATTTACTAATATGCCAGAATGCTGTTTTTTTTGTGTAAGGGAGAACATGGTGTTTTTTATTTGAACAGCAGTGTTATTTTTAATACGGAAAATAGTTTCCTTTTCCAATATGTGTTTTAGTTGTACTAAATGCAGGGTGCGTATCTGCCAGCTTAGAGATCGAGGGTGAGGCATGGTGAAACCCCAAAAACTTGAAGGTACTTGGAAGTGCAGTTCCAGGTTATACCTAAATGGATAAGTGGATATGGAGATTTCCCTTTAAAAGGAGTATCCCAAATTATCCAGGTCAAAAAAAAACGTTTTAGTATTGAAAACATTTTTTTAAGTGGATCCACTATTTCAAGAAATTGTAATATAGAACCATAGTAAATGAGGGGCTATAGCTATATCCTAGGGTTTATAACCATGGCCCTGTTTTTCACCTTAACTGCACCCCCAAGCAATTGAACATTTCCCGGACCAACACAGCATGTGTTGGGGGAAAAATCGTTCTGAATGGAGGAGACACTGTGGAATTTCTGTCACTGCCAGGTTTGATTCCTGAAAGTGTCCATGTTTCGAGATGGTCCAAACATGTCCAAACATTGAGGTTTCATGCATTTGAATGATATATGGATACCATGATGGTAAACATCCATTTGAATGATAGTTCAATATTCATATATTGAGGTTTAATGCATCTGAATGCATTTGAACCATCAGATATATATGATACCACGGTTCTTATTTAGCGCTCTAATAATGGGTGCAAACAACGATATATTTATATAAGGGTGAAATGCAACAAAGAAAAAACACCACTGCGACGTCACCAAAGTGGTCGAACTCTTCAGGGTAGTGAAGTACTCCAAAACCATGACTAGCAAAAGGATCTAATTTGGATGATTTGGGGGTACTCCCATTTTAGGAAACCTCCATATCTAGCATATACCCGACACTATTTGGAGTTATATACTCTTAGTACTCTTGAGTCGCAGCCCAGAGAAATCATCATGAATCTGGCTGGATGGAAATATTATTGAAATATTGGATTACTATAGTAGGGATACAATTTCCAAATGCTAGATTTCATGGAGAAATCTTGGATCTGGAGAAATGGGGAATGACTGTAGGCACTGTATGCTATTCCTGCCGAGGAAACGGTTACTGCGTCAGCAAGTCTCAGAGTGAGATCCAGCAGGCAACTTGGGCAGTGGACGAGCTGTGTTCGGCTCCTTTGGAATCATAACACCTTCGTTTGGTCTTGGATGGACTCGTTATAACATTAGCAACTGGATTATATCCCTTTCTTGGTGGGTATATCCATATGCTCCATGTATAGTATATTTACCTACAAAACTGGGTGATTTATGTTGGGTAAATGTTGGTGTGCATATTCCAGCACCAAGGTTCGCATTTGGGATAGAACGGTTTTCTTAACACCAAGATAATATTTACGAAGCGTTAGCAAACTGGGTCGTCTCAGTACGTCACTCTGGAAGATCGAAAGCTCGAGATCTCAAAGTCGTGTGGTATACCCCATGTCGTAAACCATCCCGAAGTCATCACAATTTTTATGTGTTGTCTGGTTGGTGGTTTGGAACATGAATGGATTCTGACTTTCCATTCAGTTTGGGAATGTCATCATCCCAACTGACTTTCATATTTTTCAGAGGGGTTGTGTATAGATTTCACCATAGTTATAGGGGCCCCATATCCTTGCTTATGGATATTATTTCACCATGGTGAAAGTTATAGCCATAAAAGTACACCCTGGCCTGCATCGCCAAGTAGGCAAACCGCCTTAACCATTTCTACAGTTATGGCCCTGATCAGCCATAAGTTAATCAATGGAAAAAATATAACTCCTACGACTGTGGTTGTATAATGTCGTATATCACTGGCATTTTTGTGACTTAGCCAGAAAAAAAAACTGGCATACGGGATATAACATGATATAAGTGTGGGGAATGAGGGGAATGGGATGATTGTTACTTCTGGATCGGTTCATTCCACCATTTCCATCCATTTCCCTGCTTACTCAGCACCACCTAAGTTGAGGCTTCCAGGTACAGGCTGGTGCCCTGCTAAAAATCGTGAAATGGCTCTGAGTCAAAAGCCTCAAAAGCCTATAGGTACCCCTAATACATGTGGTTACCCTCTGGTAATTTAACTGGTTGGTGGTTTAGAACATGGCTTTTATGACTTTCCATATATTGGGAATAATCATTCCAACTGACTATCATATTTTTCAGAGGGGTTGAAACCACCAACCAGTTTATATAGCTATTGAAAATGGCACATTTATAGTTGATTTACCTATTCAAAATTGTGGTAAACAGCTGGTTCATGGATGTTCATCGCCCCATTCCCGGGAGGTTGTTTTTTCAACCATCCCGAGTCACGGTCGTTGTTTATGCCTATGGCATCGGCATTGGGTTGGTCCCACATAACAGTCATGACACATCGATTTGTTTGCCAGCTTAACGGCCCAGGTCAGATTCCCCTACCGCGCGCTTGGAAAAAATGTGGCGCTCGGAGCTCGGGGGAACAAAGAGGCAGCAAGTTGTTTGCTGCCCCAGTAAAGCTTTTGTTGTTGCAGAGAATGTTTGCTGGACAGTTTTTGAATTCTGTCATGCAATGATCAAAAAAGTAAAAGTGATGATGCTTGCTTAAATTACCAGCAGTTTTTTTTGTGACTTAGATTGTCTTGGATTACGAGTCGGCCGGTTTCAAGTTGATAGCCAGATTGGATAGTACATCAGTGATGGGAGATTTCCTCATCACTGTCATGTACTTTGATGTTACCAGAATTTTGCTAAGTACCTGAGTGTAACTTGATTTATTGGGATGTACTCCACTTACTAGGCCACTAGGCACTTGGGCTTATTCTGGCATCATCTAAGTAAGCCCTAGTTCTTTGCTCGTCGTCGGGGATGTACCTCAAAAAATGGCTTCAACGATCGATTCAGAATTTTGCAATATTTTAAGGGGGAAACCAAATATATATATATATAGATATAGATATATCTATATATCTATCTATCTATCTATCTATCTAGCTAGCTATCCAATCTAATCGAATCTAATCAAATCTAATCAAATCTAATGGAATCTATCTATTTATCTATCTATCTATCTATCTATCTATCTATCTATCTCTATCTATCTCTATCTATCTCTATCTATCTCTATCTATCTCTATCTATCTCTATCTATCTCTA
>Ga0126342_10004072_pt1 | contig 24666 bp, 24 predicted proteins | sample Cyp1metagenome_FD_92528 | JGI IMG/M metagenome (GOLD analysis project Ga0126342, IMG submission 92528) | Coral microbial communities from Lord Howe Island, Old Settlement Bay, Australia - Cyphastrea 1 metagenome | ecosystem: Host-associated > Invertebrates > Cnidaria > Coral ...
ACACTTTACACTTTTACACTCCACACTCCACACACTACACTTTACACATAGCACTTTACACTCCACACTTTAATTTTGCACTTTTGCATTCCACACTCTACACATTACACTCCACACTCAACACTCCACACTGCACTTTACAGTCCACACTTTGCTCTCTACACTTTACATTTTTACACTTTTACACTCCACAGTCTACACTTTACACGCGACACTTTACACTTTACACTCCACACTTTACACTTTACACTCGACACTTTACACTCCACACTACACACTAGACTTCGCAGTGTACACCTTACACTTTGCATTTCACACTTTACACTTTACAGTCCACACTTTACGCTTTCCACTTTACACTCCGCACTCTACACTCCACACTTTACACCCACACTTCACGCTCCACATTGTACACCTTACACTCCACACTTTACACTTTTACACTCCGCACTTTACCCTTTCCACTCCACGCTCCACACTTTACATTCCACACTCCACACTTAACACTGCACGCTCTACACTTTACACTCCACACTTTACACTTAGCACTTTGCACTCCACACTTTACACTTTACACTTGACACTCTACACTTTACACCTTACACTGGACACTCTGCACTCCACACCTTACACTCTACACTTTGAACTGCACACTTTCCACTTTATACTCCACACTTGACAGTCCCCACACTACATTCCACACTTTGCACTTTAAACTCCACACTCTACACTTTACACGCTACACTTTTCACTCCACACTTTACACTTAGCACTTTACACTCCACACTTTACACTTTACACTTGACACTCTACACTTTACACCTTACACTGGACACTCTGCACTCCACACTTTACACTCTACACTTTGAACTGCACACTTTCCACTTTATACTCCACACTTGACAGTCCCCACACTACATTCCACACTTTGCACTTTACACTCCACACTGTACACTCGACACTTTTCACTGCACACTTTGCAGTTTACACTTCACACTTTTCACTGTACACTCTACGCTCCACACTTTACACTTTACACTTCACGCACTAGACTCTACACTCCACACTTTACGCTCCGCACTTTCCACACTTTTTACACACTACACTACACTTGACAGTCCACACTTTACACCTTACACTATACACTCTGCACTCCACACTTTACATTCTACACTCTACACTTTGCACTCCACGCTCTACACTTCACACTTTCCAGCCCGCACTTTACAAGACTGTTTAAATAACTCTTTTCACACAAGTTGTTTACGTGACCGCGTTCGGGTTCGTAAGCTGCATCTTGCTTTGGGACCGCTGACGCTTGCAAACATCTTCAAGACTCGGTTCCTACATTCAGCAGCAGCCTGACCATGGCGCTCGAGATTGTAAATGATGAAACTTGCTTAGGCCTTAAGGCCTTGACCTTGCCAGAGCCACACGCAGAACCATGTGGGAGCAAGGCAGGCCTGTGCTTCTCAGCATGTGGCACTCGCGACACATTGCCACGTGCTTTTGCGATGAACATGTGAAAACAGTAGAAAGAGGGTTCATTGAGTTCACTGACCCTTGAAATTTGTTGGACATGTTTTACTTGAATGCTTCATCAAAATATCTGTTGAAAGATTGGCGTGACGCAGCAGTTTCTGAGATCATGAAGCTGTAGGAGCCCGTAGGCCCTTCAAAATGAAGGTATGGAATCCGCATGTGCTCTGCGATGGCGTTCCTGCAGGGCATCGAGCAGCATGGTGTATCGACCATTTGGGTGACCTGGTCTGAAACTTCAAGCTTCCAGCCACGGACAAACATGCAAGTTTCACGATTTAATGCAGTTTCAGTATGTTTCAGTCATGGCAGCTAAGCAATGCCGAACATGCATGTGAGGCTTGAATTCCGAGGACGCGCGGAGCCGCGTTTTGGAAGAGTTTCCACTAAAGTTTCTCGGCTGCTTTGACCACCCGACCACAACACCTAGGGCGTGTCTAGGACGTCCTAGCACCGTCCGGCTGCCAGCCGCAAGAAGAATTGATTAACACTAATTAGTTTCCAAGGAGAAATAGTGAGATTGATCGGTCGGCTGGTCTGGGATGTGCCAGCCGACTGCGACATGCCATCAACTGTGAGCAGTGACAAGAGCAATCCTGCATGTGGAACCCCAAGACATGGAAGCTGCCAAAAAGGAATTATTTCTTACATCAACCACCTCTTAGCTGGCAGAGAAGGGTGAGATACACTGATACCTCTTTTCCGCATCCTTGAAAGAGTAAACCTACCCAGCAAACAATACCGTTGTGAGCAAGAGTGTACGTACGATCTTGTGAGGACTTGCTGAAGCTTTGCTTTGCCCACAAAACAACACTGCGGAATTCCAGTTTGTCGATCGAATCCAAGGGCAGCACACAGGGTGAGCGTGAATCTGAATGGTTCCGCACTAATCAGCCTAGAACTACGACCATGACACAATAGCAACGGCTTCCAGAGTATGCAAGGTTTGGACATCCGCTTTGGAATCCAGATTTGCTTTGTGCGGGTCCTTCATCGGAAGACCGCCGCTGGGTCCGCAGACACATGTTGCTGCCATGTCGTTTGAACAACAGAACAGAACAGCATCTCCGTTCAAAGTCATGGAGAGTTCTGGAATTCTCTGTTGCATGCTGCGCACGCAGGCGTTTTCCCGAGCGCATTATGCTTCCCGAAAACACATTTGACCTGAGCACATTTTCCAAGGAGCCCGTTGGTGCGTGCAGTCTTGTGGCATGACCGTCAGTGAGGCACAAAATAGAGTCAGGGTCTAAAGTTGCGGTAGGGCCTGAGACCTTCACTTTGTGCTTTGCTGCCTTACATTACATATTTCCAGGTGGGCCTCTGCCACTTTGCCTAGGTGATGACCGAGTTTGCCAAAGTTTTTGAGCAAGCAGCTAACGAGAGCTTGGAGAAATGGAATCCTGAGATTGATTGCTTGGGCCTAAGTTCGAGTGGCATGAATCATTTTGAAATTTTGTTCTCTTTCACCCCAAGCATCATAGCAGTGGCACATGCTCCCGAAAGGTGACGGAACCCTCTCACGAGTACTTGCAGAACAAAGGGCTGAAGACATGGGCCTTTCAGCAAGCGCGGCCAGGACATGGGTCATGAGCTCAGAACTGGTGGTAGAGGTTTCCAGCTGCGAGATTTGCAGGCGCATTGACTTGCTTAGCATTCATGGCTTGGAAGGTTATGCAGGAATTCGCATCCCTCTTTTCTCAGCAGCCCTTGTCTCAGTTTCTCCTACATCATCAACGCAACTTAGACTTTGCGTCGTGAGCTCTTGGCTTAGGAGCAGATGGAGTCCAGATGTCATCTGCGATGGTGTTCCTGCAGGGGATCGAGTAGCATGGTGCGTTCAGAATTTGCTGCTAAGCTCCGAAGAAGCAAGGCCACGTGGAACAGAGTGCACGTGTTCATTTTTGTTAATTCTTGAACACCAAAGCTTGTATATAACACATCAGGCAGCGAGTCATGCGGGAGTTCTGTACGAATTTCGGCGAGAGGGCTGGCATCACCGCTGCAGCTTGGTATGCAATGTTTAGCTAAGGCGAGATGTGGCGGTCTATACACATTGTCACATTGTGCAAATTTTAGATGTGGCATGTCAATGCTGGCCTGTTCCGCTCTTGCAAAGGTCAAGATGTGGGAGGTTTTTCCTGAAGCAGAAGACGGCTCTTTGGTTTGGTGTGATGAGTTTGACTACACAGGACAGCTACATGTCCTTGATTGACTTACTGACAATGTGACAGATCGTGACACTGTGCTATTTGCACAGCTCAACAATCGATAGCCTTGGCATAGTATGCAGGCCCACCAGATCCGTCGAAGTGGTCCTGCGAGATTGGAGACCATGGCTGGGGCAATGGCGAGCTGCAAGCCTACACCGATGATCCCAGCAATGTCTGGGTTTCAGATGGAGTTCTACGCATCCAGGCCAAGCGACAATCTTTGGGACAGCGGAACTACACATCTTCCCGGCTGACGACCAAAGGAAAAGCGGATTGGCAATACGGTCGCATTGAAGTCCGGCTACGGCCCCCATCAGGTCGTGGTACCTGGGCAGCTGCTTGGATGCTGCCAACAAACAATAAATTTGGAGATTGGCCTATGTGCGGGGAGATAGACATCATGGAGCACGTTGGGCACGACGCTGGTAAGATTCATGGAACCATCCATACAGAGATGTGCAACCACAAGAAAGGAACCCAAGTTGGGAACATTTTGAATGTCGACTTGGAGCAATGGCACACCTATGGCGTGGCATGGTCACATGACCGGCTCAACTTTTTCTACGATGGGCATCGGTACTTGACTGTGACTAAGGCCCGCCTGCAGTAGGTTTGTTGGCTGGTCGCATTTTGTGAGTTTTCTTTGGGCTGACTGCCAGTCTGGTGTTGCCAGGAGAAATGGGCAAGTGAAGAGGCTTGGCCATTTAACAAGCCGTTTTTCATTGTATTGAAGCTTGGTGGCGTCCAGTATGGCTGCATCATGTGTTTGTTAGCAGGCAGCCAATCAGAAGAGGGTGGTGGGTATTGTGAAGCCAATGGAAAACTCACAGGTTTCAAATTCAGCATACTGCAGCTGCAGACCCCTTCACAGCATTGAAGTGCTTGTGTTCCAGGAACCTTGCAGTTGGTGGAGACTGGGGTGGGCAAAAGGCTTCTTGGCAGCCATAGGCATAGGCCTAGCATTCTGGTCATCATATATGTATAAATAAATAGATAGATAAATAGATAAAACAATTAAATAAATAAACAGATAAATAAATCAATACATAAATAAATAAATATATATATACATACAGTAAATTCAACGAAGGAAGTTTAGAAGTCAAACTTCCGACAATATGGATAGATGGAACAGGAGAGGTGGGAAGAGTCAGCGAAGAGAAGGGAAGAGAAGAGAAGAGAAGAGAAGAGGAGAGGAGAGGAGAGGAGAAGAGAAGACGAAAGAAGATCAGAGAAGAGAAAGGGTCAGAGGAAAGAAGATGCAGGTGCGCGAAAAGGTAGAAAAGTCGCGACAGACTGGTGTTTATCCAATGCTTTGTGGCTCCGGAGGGTCGAAAAGTAGGCTCGCTAAAGCAACGGAACGGGTGCGGAGCCATCTGGCCAGATGAGAGATGAAAAATTGCACGCTGTTGTTGCGCGAAGAACATTTCGAAGTCAAAACGCACAAGACACACCATTCTGGGAGCATTTTTGGAAGTTGAGATGATGAAACGTGCACGCCGTTGTGGCGCGAAGCACATTTCCAAGTCAAAAGTTGAAAAAACTGACGGTCTCAGACCACTTGTGGAAGTTGAGATGATGAAAAAGTGCACGCCGCTGTGGCACTGTGGCGCGAAGCAGATTTCCAAGTCAACATGTACAAAGCACTTCAGTGTCGGACCGCTTTTGGAAGTTGACTGCCAAAAGAGAGCAAAACGTCAGGGTTTGTAGCATTTTCAAAAACGATGGCAAGCTTGGGGCATTTGCAGAAGATCTGCAAAGATGCATCTCGCCTGGCAGGCGCAGTACAAGAGACATGTTCATCAGATGTGTTAGGAGGTCAGGGCGCTGATTTCCTGAAAAAAGGGGCATTTTGAAGCATCATACCGGCAGCTTTGCTAGGTGATTTTGCGTGACAGGTGCAGCACTTCGTATGACCTGGCATCACTTTTTCGTGGCAGGCGCAGCACTCTACACAGATGGAGTGGAAAAATCGCGAAACGCATTGGTACGAGGCCAGCTCTGCATTCAACTTTCTATTTTTGAAGGAAGTCTCGCAGAATAGCTTCGTTATTGACGTTGTCAAGTTCAAAAGTTGAGGAAGTCTCGCAGCCTTGCTGCGCTTCTGATGTTGTCAAGTTTAAAAATTGAGGAAGTCTGGCAGAACAGCTTCGTTTTCAAGCTTGCAGATAGATAGATAGATAGGTAGGTAGGTAGATAGACAGATAGACAACTACAACTAGAACCAGAACCGCAACTGCAACGACAACTACACTACACTACCGCTACGGCTACATTACACTACACTACACTACACTAATTGCACAGCACTACGCTAATTCCACTACAGCTATAACTACAACCAAAGCTACTATTACCATTACAGCTACAGCTACAGCTACACGTACTACAACTACACTACATTACATTACACTACTCTAATTACATTACAGTTGTAGTCTACAACTACAACTACAACTACACTACGTTACACAACACTACGCTACACGAATTATACTAACTACAACTGCAACTACAGCTACAACTACACCACATTCAATACACTACATTACATTACTTCCTGCACTCGTTACACCACACCACAACTACAACTGCACCTACGCTACACTAATTACACTACACGACAGCTACAGCTCCGCTACACTACAACTACAACTACAGCTGCACTACACCACGCTACATCTAGCAGTTGTGGGTGAGGTGGCAGCTGCAACCGTTGCAACCACTCCAAAAACACAACTCCAACCACCTTTCGGTCCATCAGTGGATTCGCTCTTCCATCCGTGAGTCACAAAAACCAACCTCTCCTATAGGTTTCCTATTTTTGAAACTTCCGCCACCGCCTTGTGCGGCACTACTGGTATACATGTACTGACTGAATGATGCTTTGTTTATGGTTTGTCTGGTTTTGGTTTGCTTGCGCTTAGTTGTGGCCGTTGCTTCAGATTGGTGTTGTTTGCGGTTTGGCCTAGCCCATGTGTCAGGGAGTCGACGACGTGGCCTTTGATGCTGGCCAGATGATGGAGGTGGCCTGGGTGCGTGTCTATGGCTCCGCTTGAGACCTTGCCGTCGGCGCGTTCTAGTGACGATCTTCGACCAGTACTAGTGAGAAGGGCCTTGAGCATTCTTGGAGCAAGGAGTCTTGTTAATGGGTCGCAACCCGCTCCTGAGTTGATCAAGTCACCGCGGAACTGTTCTACAGGTGGTCCAGGCCAGTGTAAGAAGAATGGCTTCCACGCAACGACAGATAGCAGAGCAAAGCTGCATCTGCGCAGAGACCAGAAAGCGTGGGCAAAAAAAAACTTTTGCACGTGTCCAGCTACGAATATGAAGATCTTGTGACCAGCCTTTTGACCAATCATCACAAACAGAGCCACGACCGACCGACCCACCGACCTACATACATACATACATACATAAATAAATACATACATACAAGCATACAAACATACAAGCATACAAACATACAAACATACAAACATACAAACATACATACATACATACATACATACACACAAACATACAAACATACAAACATATATACATGCATACATACATACATACATGCATGCATACATACGAACAAACATACATACCTACATACCTACATACCTACATACATACAAACACACATACATACATCCATACATACATGCACCCATACAAACAAACAAACAAACAAACAAACAAACATACATACATACATACATACACACACATACACACATACATACATACATACATACATGCATGCATGCATGCATGCATGCATGCATACATACATACACATACACAGATACACAGATACACAGATACACAGATACACAGATACACAGATACACACACATACATGCATGCATGCATTCATGCATGCATGCATTCATGCATGCATGCATGCATACATACATACATACATACACACATACACAAACACATACACATCCGTCCTTCCATCCATCCATCCATCCATCCATCCGTTTTTCCATCCATCCGTGCATGCGTGCATGCGTGCACACGTACATACACATACATAATCACACACACGCACACGCACACGTACATATATACATATACACATACACATACGCATACATACGCATACATACACATACATGCACATGCACGTGCACATGCGCATGAACATGCACATACACACAGACATAGAGACATACAGACATACATTCAACCTTTAAACTAGGGATTCTTGAACACAATGGGGATCGTGCTAATCATGATTCAGGATCATGTGTTTTGCAATATTGTTGCAATGTATTTTCGTGGTTATGTGGGTCAATTGCAGGGTGTTTTGCAATTTTTATGTTTTGCCGGTAACGTTCAGAGCTTGGCAAAGTAGAGTGCAAGCGCAAAAGAAGTTACAGGAGCGTGGCGTAATGTATGGGTGCAGGTGCAAATAAACATTTTTAGCCCACTCACCCCACACCACCCCACCCAAACAAAAAACGCACAGAACGCACGTTTGGTTTCAACTCGTGGGCCTATACATACACACATTCACAAACACATACATGCACATACATGTACATGCGCATACACATACATGCACATACATCCATGCATACGTACGTACATACGTACCTACGTACGTACATACCTACTGACCTACCTACCTACCTACCTGCATACATCCATACGTACGAACGCACATACATACATGCATACATACGAACAAACATACATACATACATACCTGCATACATACATACATCCATACATACATGCATACATACAAACATACATACATACCTACATGCACACAAGTATACATACAAACATACATACATACATGCATACATACATACATACATACACACACATACATACATACATACTTACATACATACACACATACACACACATACACATACACATACACATACACATACACATACACAGATACACACACATACATACATACAAACATACAAACATACATACATACATACATATATAAATAAATACATACATACAAACATACAAACATGCAAACATACATACATACATACATACACATACACATACACATACATATACACATACACATTCACAGATACATACGCACATACATACATACATACATACATACATACGCACACACATACGTACATACATAAATACATACATACATACATGCATGCATACATACATACATACATACACACACCTACACACACCTACACACACCTAAACGCACCTACACGCCCCTACAAACATACACATGCGTGCACATAGGTGCACACAAGTGCACATACATGCACATACATGCGCATACATGCGCATACATGCACATGCATGCACATCCATGCACATACATGCACATACATGCACACACATGCACATACATGCACATACATGCACATTCATGCACATATATGCACATACATGCACATACATGCGCAAACATGTATACATACATGCGAAAAAATGCACATACATGCACATACATGCACATACATGCACACACATGCACATACATGCCCATACATGCACATACATGCACATATATGCACATACATGCACATACATGCATACATACATGCGAAAAAATGCACATACATGCACATACATGTGCATTCATGCACATACGTGCGCATACATGCGCATACATGCGCATACATGCGCATACATGCGCATACATGCCCATACATGCGCATACATGCGCATACATCCGCATACATGCACACACACACATGCATGTACATGCATTCATGCACGCATACATGCACGCACGCACACACAGATACGTACAGACGTACATACGTACATGCCTGCATACATACATATATACATTACTTGTATGCATACATGCATGCATGCATGCATACATACATGCATACATACATACACACACACACTGTACATGCTAACGCCCCCTGTCCCAGAACCTTACACTTCCAAGATCCTTTGCAATTCGCATCACATTTTCCTCCAGGTTCAGCGAAATTATCAATAACAACAACAACAGCAGCAACAAGAACAACAGCAACAACAGCAACAACAGCAACAACAGCAGCAACAACAACAACAACAATGACAACAGCAAGAATGATGATAATAATCATAATCCCCAGCATCATCATCGCCATCATTTTCACCATCGTCATTATCATCATATACGCGCACAAACACACACACGCGGATACATATATGTAACATGTGTGCACATATCATGCAATGAAGGGAGAGAGGGAAGGAGAGAGAGCGAGAGAGAGAGAGAGAGAGAGAGAGAGGGGCAAAACGCCACCTGACAGGATGCGACAACCGAGGTGACCGTGGTGCTTGTTGAGTCCAGGTCCGGTGGCATTTCATTCCACGATCGTCCGAGTAGTATTTCAGAGTGGAATCATTCAGAAGAACGAAGGCGAGTCCTTCAAGAGAAACGGCTCTGAAAAGAGACAGCTGCAGAATCCACACTTTTCGATTCGATCCTTTTCTCTCATTCCGTACTGCCCAGCTTCCGGCTTTGCTCCCTGCAGGTCAGCACCCAGTCCCGTTCCAGAGGAAGACATCACCGCCTTATACCATGTTGATTGTAGATTGTAGATGATTGTAGCGCTTAGATTCTGGAGATCAGATTGGTCTCAGCGGATTCCCGTCAACAAATTGCCCATGAGGATGGGATTGGTCTCCACTTCTTCCATCTCGACTTTGAAAAGGTTTGAGCTGCCAAAGACTAGCGAGAAAACAGTTTTAACGCTTTAACACTTTGACGGCTTTGGCTTGGACCTGCGGTACCCTTGACCTTGTGCACACAGGGGGTACTTTGGGCCAGGTGGATCAAGGGGCCTTTGAAGAGCAGTTATTGGAGAGCTTGATAGACATCGGTTGCTCCAAGGTGCTTGACTCCACGAGGAAGCCTTGGTGCTTCCGTTATGCGGTTTCCACATGTTTCGAGCATGCTTCAGGAACTCCTGGCAAACCTGAACATCAAGTTGCGCCCAGGCCAAGTGCAAGTGTTGGTGATGTGTTCATATATTGTTCATACGCACATTGAGCAGTCCCGCAGATGCGAAATAAATCTGAAAGGATTCAGGAGCTTTGTCTTTCTCTTGGGCTCATTTTAACGTCATTGCTTTGAGATGAAACCTTGGATGCCTTAGCTGCGCAGGCTCAGCTGGTTCCATTGCAGAAATTCGAGGTACGGCTAAATCGGTGTCGGCCACTCAGAGCCTGCAGGATCACTAGAAAAGCAATTAAAAGGGGGAAAGAAGTTAAATTTCTTACAGAAGCTTATGACAGAGAGACGGTAGACTGCTAGGATTGTAAGGACGGACTCGTAGAATGTTGGTTTTGGAATGCATCCGGCGTTTGAGCCCGGCAAAGGCAAGAGCTGAAGTCCATGCCTGTTTACACAATTCAGGTTATGGGGTGTGAGGCCTGTACACCTTAAGTGGAAGACCAATGCTCCCAGGAACCTTCATTGTCAATCTCAGCCTTCTGCAATAGCAGTGCTGTGGCAATGACAAATGCAGCTTGAGGCAGTCCAAATCCCCAGAATCGTTTTTTTTTTTTGGGCAGGCCAAGTCAGCAGCCAATGCCGCTGCCCTTGCCGCTGCAGCTGCTGGTGCTTGATACTCAGGAACTGGGACGAACACGGACAAACGATCCTACTTTGATCTGCTGTGCTGATTGCTGAAGTGGATCGCCAAGCAGTGAAGTCCTCGAGTTTGCCGGAGGGTTTGCCGTGTCTGCTTTGGGCCGGCAAGGTTCGGAACATAAACCTTCCTTCAACTAGCACTAATAGCCGTGAGCAGACCACGAAGTCCGAGGCGAGGCCGGCGTGGAACACATTTGTGCGGCGTAAAATATGTGATAGGGTACCGACAGGTAAGCTTTTCGGTTTGTTGGAGATCATGGTACAGTGACCAGGCTCGTGCAAAAACCGACCTGTCTGAAGATATTCTGTGACCCAACTTTTGTCCACACGCCGCCCAGGCGTAAAAGTGAGTGAGTGAGTGAGTGAGTAAGTGAGTGAGTGAGGGAGTGAGGGGAGTGAGGGGAGTGAGGGAGTGAGTGAGTGAGGGAGCGAGGGAGCGGGCGTGAGTGAGGGCGTGAGATCGTGAGATCGTGAGGGAGTGAGGGGAGTGAGGGCATTGAGGGAGTGAGTGAGTGAGGGAGCGAGGGAGCGGGCGTGAGTGAGGGCGTGAGAGCGTGAGGAAGTGAGGGAGTGAGGGAGTGAGCCAGCATTAGACAATACCCGGGAAAAAACCATCTCCAAGCCACCTAGCACGAGTGTGCCTAGACCAAAAGCCAAGTCCAAATGAAACGAGGCGCCGTCAGGAAGCTACCCGCCCTCCTTATCTAGAGCCTTGGCCGAACTTGGGAGCTGAGTGTGATATGTGAGTCTGTCACCCTTCTTCCTGCCATTGCAGACTCAGGCTCTCCTGCAAGACAGCCTGGCCCAAAGTTTTGCGCGTGCAGAAAAGGCATTGGAATCCTTTGAGTGCTTTCCCTGTCAATGCGTGGGATAAGGCCACTCCTGGGAGAGCACCCAAGCCGTTTGACCAGTGGGCCACCAAGTGCCACGTGGAATATTTCATAGGCCAATGCTGCCAAGGCCAGTTTCACACAACAATGGAAATGGTAGCCAGTCTGAGCTTAAGCCTCCTCTGAATCTCTAAGGCGCGGAGAGTCGAACACCCTTCCTTTCTGGAACTCCCACGCGACATCACGGGCTATCGTCACCCGAGAGTCGAAGCAGGCGATGGAATGTTTCATTTAATAGAAGGTTCCGGGACCGAGCTGATGGATTCACATGGAGTCAAGATGTTGAAGGGAGATGCCCAGATTAAGATGTTGAGATAAAATGCTCAAAGGTAGCAGGCGGGTCGGTCGAACAGTTTCCCAACCTTGCGAGGCAGTTGGGCATGCCATCAGTCTTCCGCCGTGCTGCCATGATGCCCACAGAAAGACGCAAGGCACGGAGTAGTTGCTGCCAGCTCTTCTGGCACAGTCAGCAGGATTTTTTTCACCAAGCTTAAATTAAGGCGCAAAATAGCTTGTGTACAGCAGTGGGAAACCATGCTATCTGCCGCATTGTGCTTCCATGGGATCCATGGTGACCAACCATTTCAGATAACAAGATGAGTAGCCATTACGTCAAATACAAAAAACCCACACGTACATGTACAGGTAGATAGATACATAGGAAGAAAGGAAGAAACGAAGAAAGGAAGAAAAAAAGAAAGGAAGAATGGAAGAAAGGAAGGAAGGAAGAAAGGAAAAAAGGAAAGAAGGAAGAAAAAAGGAAGGAAGAAAGGAAGGAAGGAAGAAAGAAAGAAACCAACCAAACAAAACCACACCAAAACAAACAAAACCAAACAGAACAGACAGACAGAGACAAACAAGCAAACAAGCAAACACACACACACACTGCAGGTTAAATGATTTGGAAGAAGAGAAGGATGACTTTAATGCCGCCTTGCAAATTCCTTAAACGAACGGCCTGGCAGCCTGAAAAGCTATGGAAACCCAAGCACATGACCTCCACGAGATCAATGGCACCTATGAAGAGCTCTTTGCCACCACTTCCCGATTGGACTTGACGGAAGTGTGCTGCCCGCCAGATAGTCGCTTGACTCAGACTTTTCTGGATCAAGGACGGTCAGCCATACGCATTGGACTTCCTGCATTTGACCTGTCCACTAGTAAAGGCAGCAACGAGCTCAAGCCATGATCCAAAGACACCGGCCACGTCTCCTTTGGATTTCTCTTCCTTGTGGCCCATATTCTCCCATCCTATCTCTCTTCAATGAAAACACAGAGGAGCAACTCGCCAAGAGTTTGGATCGAAAGCGCAAAGCGCGCAAGCTCATCAGGAATGGCATCAAGGCAGCGCGTCTCCAAGTGGACTTAGGAGGCGACGTTGCATGGGAATGGCCAGGCAACAATGGAGGATGGCATCTACCGGAAATGCGCGCCTTTCTATTTCTGGATTGGATGGAGGCTCACTTTGGACTTTCAGTGGCCCGAATCCATGGTTGCGCTTATGGACTTTTGAACAGCCAAGGTGCCTTAGTGAAGACGCCCTGGAAGATTGCTACCTCCAACCCTTCACTGGCGACAGGCCTGAGTCTTCATGGTGACCATCAACATGCTGAATGCCTTGGAGGACAAGATGCGCGGGACTCTGGATTTTATCCCAAAAAGATGTGTGAGCGCATCTACAGGCTTGTGATGTCCATGATCCAAGAGACAGCCAAAGATGCCTTCCCAAAGATCTACCCAGTTTTTGATGAGGAGATCTTAGATGATGCAGGCCAGCCCACAAGCGCTGTGCAACCTCTGACAGAGGCCGAAGCCAAAGAGGCTTCCAAACTTTGCACAACCTCACCGGCGCGCAGGCCATCCTTTCAACCAGGCCCTGTGCTGAAACACCGAGGAGCACATCCTGAAGTGGTACAGATGGCGCAGAAGCACCCATGCCCGGAATGCCAAGAATTGCGCCTGGCCGCCTCCACAATCCGCCAGGCGCCTGCAACGATCTGAAACTCTTTGGGAGACCCTCGTCATTGACAACGCGGAGTTTCCTGTGGATGACAAGGTGATCCACTGCATGATCATGGTTGACGAGGCTTCCAGACTGGTCTGTCCTCACTTCTTGTTTGAACATCCCAGAGAGCAGAGCAGGAATTGCACTGGCGCAGAAGCCGTGGCTGGCATCCAAGATTCATGGGTGCGACACTATGGTGCTCCAGCAGCCATCAGATTGGATCCAGAAGGTGCGTTCAAGCCATGGGAATTGACGCAGTGGGCCCAAGAACGCAGCATTGAAATTCTTCCTTGTGCTGCAGAAGCTCACCGCCAAATAAGCCTGGTAGAGCGCATGATTCAGACTATCAAGCAGACGGTCAAACAGATACTCCAAGCAGGGCAATATGATGCTTGGGATGCTGTTGTCCAGGCCTGCCAGACTCACAACGGGTTTGAACGGGTCAGTGGCTATTCGCCATACTAATGGGCTTTTGGCAGGCAGCCTTCTTTGTCGGGTCGTTTTCATGACAAAGCCCCCCATGATCCCTTTTGGACTTCCTCTGCAATTCCAGGTGCCCACATGGCTGTGAATCTGAAGCCGTGGCATCAAGCCCAGAATGCCTTCCTGAAACAGCAGTCCTATGAGAAAATCAGTCGAGCGGCAAATGCTAAGACCCGGCGGCTTCAAGTTTTTCTTCCAAGCAATTTGTTTTTTTAAAGAGGATCATGCCGCCAGCACGCCCTATGGCTGCAGTGAGAATGCCTCGCAAGCTGTGGAGGTGGCACGGCCCTGGAACAGAAACCTAACCAGGACCGACGCGCTTGGACATGAGCGCAAACCGTCCCACATTATCCGGGTGGTGACGCATGGTCGGTTGAAGAGATGCTCGCCAGAGCAGTTGCGACATGCCTGAGAACGCGAGAAGGTCTTGGCCGAAAGCGCAGAAAGCCCTACGACAAGTTAGACTCTCCATAGCTTGCCGTCCACCCTCTACAAGGGCGAGTATGAGATCCTGGACGACATGGTGTTTCCTGAAGATGAAGCTATGCAGGGGCCACCCCGTGAGTCCAGGAGAGGCAGATTGGCTACACCGAGCCGCCAGCCAAAGACGCCGGTTGCGGCGCCATGAAGGATCCAACATATGATCCTGAGCCCATGCCAAGATCTTCAATGTGATCCACTCCAGAGCTTTTCTCTTCTTGCCCTTGTTCAAGAAGGCACGCAGAGAACATCAACCAGATGATGGTCTGATGGTGGAAGAAGCGGAGGACATGTACATGTGCTGCTTCGATTTGCCAGTGCCTCAGAAAGCAAATGAATGGAAAAGATTGAAGAGGTCACCTGAAGGCTTTTGCGCATACATTGTCGCTTGAAGACAAGGTTGGGTTCAACAAGGCCAAGATGACCGAGGTCAATGCCTGGCGCTCAGCAATGGCAGCGCTGACTTCCCACGTGAACGTCTGATGAGGATGCGCTGGGTGTTGACACGAAAGGGCGATGGCTCTCTGAAGGGGAGAATTGTGCTGATTGGGTATGAGGACCCTGACCTTCAGAACATCCAGTCTGCAGCCCCTATGATGAGTCGCGGAACACGGCAATTAGGCCTACAATATGCCAGCATCAGGTGTTGGCGGGTCCACTGAAAGCCGATGTCAAAGCAGCTATCTTGCAAGGTGGCTCCGTGGAAGAACTGAGAGACCTCTCTGCAATCCCTGTTCCAGAGCTTGCAGCCGCACTTGGACTGAAAGAAGGAGAAGCCGTACAGGTGTTGAAATCATGTTACGGTTTAGTGCATGCTCCAGCAAAGTGGTATGAATGCGTGCGGGACACGTTGCTGAAAATTGGTTTTCACCAAAGCAGGGCAGACCCATGCTTGTGGTTGTACTACACCATGGACTCAGTGGGCAGAAAGCTAACATCTGGTTTTATTTGCTCACATGTGGATGACTTCATCATCAGCGGAGACGAGACACGCGAGTCTTGGGTGGATGCTTTGAACCAATTCTACAGCCGTTTCAATTGGTCTCCATGGGAGTGCAGTAGCTTCATGCACTGCGGCGTCCGAGTTCATGAAGAACCAGATTTTTCTTTCACGTTGGGCCACTCATCCTTTTGTGAGAACATTGAGGCGATTAGCTCCACCACCAAGAATGAGCACGACAAGTTGACTGCAGATGAGATTATGCAGCTCCGTGGCGTGCTGGGTGCTTTGCAGTGGCGTGGGCAGCAGCCACATCTCATGGTGAAAACCGGCCAATTGCAAAGCGCAGTGCCAAAGGCGAACGTAGACACTTTGAAGGCAGCAAACAAGCTGGCCAGGGAATGCTTCCAGACTAGGTACATGTCGACCAAGATTAACCAGCTGCATGTGGATGACCCCAAGAATGTGCAGTTTGTGGCTTGGAACGGCGCAGCACTAGCAAACCGAATTGACCTGAGCAGCACTGGAGGCTACCTGATAGCAGAAGGCCCAGAAATGACCGCTGGGAAGCGCTCTCCTTTGACTCTGGTGTCCTGGCGATCGTGTCGTCTCCTCGCAGAGCACGTTCTTCAATGGCAGCAGAAGTGGCTGAGGCAGACCAAGAGTTAATGTTTGTTAGGCTAGCCTGGGCAGAGTTTTGCCCGGTAGAAGTAGATTTAGCCACCTGAATTCAGAGGGGTTGGGCTTAGAGTTAAGTATTCAGCCCTCGAAATTTTATGTTTACTGGAGTCCCTCGAAAAGATGAGAACTTCAGTAAGGTGGGTGCATTCAGACGCACAGTTCGCTGATCACCTCACCAAGCCCTTGCCAACTGGGACTCTCCACAAGGTATTGAATGAAGGCTTCAGGGCACTGGTGTATGACCCGGATTTCACCAGTGCGAAGCGAGTAAGGAAAGCGGCCAAGAATGAGAACTACAATCAAAACCTAAGGGGCATGTCAGAATCTGAAGTTGACAGCCATTTGCCACTTGAACCTGATCATACTGAGGTGAACTTGTTGATCTCCGTATCTCATTCTGGCCCAACTCCCATCTGACAGGGCTCCCTTTTGCCACGTATCCTTTTGCAATGGACCCTGCTACGGCGTGATAAAATCAAGTCGTGGTGCACTTGCCTTGCTGTTGATTTGTGTATCAGCTGGAAACGAGATCATACAGTTTGATCCTTTTTGGCATAGGAGCCCAATGAAACAACATCTCAAAGGTCAACGTGCTACCAAAATACTGCTGCGCCCCAAGCAAAGAACATGCGTAAACAAGGCCAAGACGTTGATAATGACCGCGACGGCTTGCTCATTTGCCAACTGACCACCTGATCCTCAATTCTGACCACTTGCTCTTATGACGTTACGTAGCATCAACTCAAGAGAAGTTCTCATGACATAGCATCAACTCATAATTAGCACACACACGCACACACACACACATATATATATATATATACATATTTATAATTATATATATATATATATATATATATGTAGATATAACATTTAGATTTACAACATAGAGTGAAATTGAAAAGAACTTCTCGTGACGTAGCATTAAACAGGTGTGCAAGTTCCAGGAAGTTATTGCCCCAACCCACCCCTCAACCCACCCCCCAACCAACCCCACCCCGGCCTGTTACGGTGCGCTGCCACCGGTAAGTGTAAATTGTCACTGTACAATGCAAATGACATATAAGTGGAAACGTTAAAATTACCCCAGTCATAAACAACGTCTCCAGCACAAACAAGACAAACAACAATAAACATGGTGCCACTCTAGATCCAACTTAGCTCTGTGTTCCCAAACGCGTAAATGTAAACAGACGAAAACACGAAATCATTTTGTAATGCAATGCAAATTTGGGGCAAACATGTTCCCTTGTTTAAACTGATGTATTGATGATCCCGTTACACCGCTAACCTAGGGGTAGGAACCTGTGTATCCATGTGTATCCTATGTTTGTAACGGCAGATGTAACGACATAACACCACGCCTTCACCGTGCCTTCACCACTTTGGTGTGGCCAGAGTTCCATTTCTCATTTACTTTGCTTTATTGCTTTACTTTGCTAGTCACGCTGAATGAGATATATATTGGCGTCGCTGAGCAACGAAGGTCGCCTACACCGGAGCACTGGAACCCACTTGGAACCCCACAAAGTTGGAAATGAGGTCCTTGACATTGTTTGAAGGTTGGCCCTGGAGTTTTAATGGACCTGATGGATTACCAGCCAGGGGTTTTGCAGAACCTGTGGCCGCCAACTCCAGTTTCCTGTGCAGGACGGCTAAAATGCACGCGGTATACCTGCCGAAAGCAAATAGTTTCATTGTTAGTTCCGTTAGACGTAAAACCAGGGCTAAAATGCAGTGAGTGCAGGGTGATTTTTGTGTGAGTTTTCACCTGTCCAGATTCGATGCCAGTTGACCCTCTTTGTAGCAACTTGCCAGCAACCCTTCTCAGTGAACGTTTTTCGTAGGTTTCTCTTGAGGTAGTTGAAGGAAATTTGCTGAAAACTTGGTGAACATTAACTTATGTCAAGCCTCAAAACTCGGTGAAAAATTGGCGGAAAATGCAGAACAGGCAAAAACCGGATGAACACTGATGAAACCTGGTTGAATTTGAGATGATGCCTGGTTAAAACTGGTCGGAAATTTGAGGAAACATGGTGAAAACCTGGTGAGCAAGCGGTAAAATCTAATCCAAAACACTGGTGACATGCACCAAATGCCAAAACCAGGTGACAGTTTCCTTTCAAGAAGTTTTTGAAAGAAATGTGTATTGTATCGCATTGTGTTGTCCTGGCAGATGAAAAACAAAGCTTGCATTCATGACCCATAGCCACACGCAAAAACACATTTTGCCTTTCCGGAAATGATAACGACCAATTCGGGGAGGGGGGCAGGGCGTCCCCAAAAATCAGCATCTTGGAGGCTGGGCCAAAGAGGCTGCATGCGCGTGATCGGTGGAATGTGGAGGTGTGGTTTGTTTCAACATTTTCAACGGATTTTTGCAGTGACTTTACGTAAAATCATGTTTTTTGCCGCCATCCAAAACATCAGGAGCTGCGATTGAGTGACATCATGACCAGATCGTTGGACTTGCAAGAAGGCTTGCACGCTGACAGGAAGGCAACCCACTACAATCGAAGACGCAATGTATTGATATTAGTTATAATATGTTATAATCACGGTGTTTGTAAAGACCAATGATAGTGCATTGTGGTGTGTTGTGACATGTTTGCAGTGGACTGGAGGCGCGGAAAACATTGATCCTGGATTGGAAGAGAAAGAACTGACGGAGATGCTGTCCGAACTCTATGGGGAGGTGCCTTCCCTCCAATTTTGTCACGCCTTTCTTCCGGACTTGTCCATCGTATCTTCAGATTTTGCCGAGCGCAAATGTACACAGCACAACCATCAAATCCAAATCCATATTTTTTTTCTCTTGGTGTGTGTGTTTCAAGGCATTGTTTGATGCGCTATTTCAGCAGGTTCCTGCATTTCTTTTTGCACAACATTAGATCATGATTGTAGTCATGGCACACTGTTTCAGACAAATCAATTTTCTTTGTTGATGACTTGGCTGCAGGAACCGGATTCGGAAGCAGTCCATTGGACATTTTATTTGGCGAGCCGTGGAACTGGGAGGCAGTTTGTATTTCATCCAGCTGAGAGCAGGGTGAGACATGCAAAAAAAGAAACATGAATTGGCACTCAGGTGCACGAGTGCCAGTGTGATCCTCAGTTGTGACGTCTTGGTAACTGCTTTACAGTAATATCTTTAATCAGATGTCAGCCACCTTCAGGTGATTTGCATTATGCTTGCCGAGCTCACCATTACTGCCATTTTTTACCCCAGGCCTGGCCTTCCCAAACTGTTTGCATCAGCTGTTTGGGTTCATTGCATGGATCCAGTACTGTACAATCTGGCGCAGTCCTAGAAAGTGTTCAGCAGAAAAAACACGGAAAAACATAGGCTATGAATAGAGGACCAGGAAAGGCTTTGTGAAGGTTCGAGAAGGTTTCGTCCATGTCCTGTGAGATCACTGACATCCCGATTGTTTATATAGAGTGTTCCCAACAGCAATTGTTGTGACAAGGATTGACAAGGCAACTGCGCTGGCCTATGCAATCCTATGCACATTAGTTGTTGGGACATTTACTCAAGAGATCGCCCTTCATATTCAGTACCATCTAGCCTCTCTATCGGCGGAGAAGGTTGAACTCTATCGAGTTTTTTTAAAACTTGGTTTTAAACTCTCTCTCTCTCTCTCTCGCGCGCTCGCACGCGCACCCCTTTACACACTGGATCACGCTGGGATTACTGAGCGGATGGTGAGGACACTATGAGAACTCTGGCTACAACCAATGCTCTGCCCCCAGAGAAGACTTGACCAGCACCATTTCCTTAGCCGTTGGCGGCCTTTTGCAGCTTTAAGAACAGCTTTTCTGAGTTCTGCTGAGTTCTGAGCAGCCGAGGTGAGTTCCAGAGGAGCCGTGGACTCCACTTTGCTTCAACACCTTCTCGAAGATCTTAATGACGGTCAGCACCTTTGGGCTACACAGTGTTTTTCACGATTGATCTAGTCTTTGTCAGCACTCAAAATCATGAACTCTGCTGGGATACATATATTTCGGGGCATTAAGGCTTCACTGTTCCTGCTGCAGAGGCAGGGTCATTCAAGCTGAAAAAAAAACGTTTGCAGCTCTTGTTGGCTAATTTCAGAAAAATCAATAGTGGTGAGACGAACTCCCAAGCATTCCGCCAACATCTTCCAACATCTTCCAACATCTTCCGACATCTACTGGGGCCACAGGATGAACTGGGATGGACCGGGCGAGGTGAAGACAGTTCTGGACGAGGCAGATGGGCTTGCCAACACTGGTGGAAGTGGCAGAGCCTCATTACTTCGGGCCATTTCGGCATGGTGCCCTGCGCAATCAGAGTGAGGCCGTGAGCTGGTAGACAAATTTAGGCAACATCAAACTGACAATGTCATGACAATATCACGACAATGTCATCTATGCCATCTATGCAATCTATCGAATGTTGCAGTTCTTTGTTGTGAATTATAATTCACCACCAACTCTCCAAGCTTTGAAGGTACCTCAACGTGGTTCGCAGCGATTCGTCCAGCTCTTAAGACATGGCCGGTATGTTTTGTATGCTGCTACAATGCTGTTGTCGAGCATTTTTTGAATGTTTCGACTGTTTCGGTATGCTTTTGTCGATCTGAGCGATCTGCATCGCGGTGAATGCCGTGAGGCCATGGACAACTACCCTGAAGGCATGCTACGGTCTTCTCCTTTCGCCCGACAGATGTGATGTGCATATGATGTGCATATGATGTGCATATGAGGCACATCTAAGGAACGATATGCAAAGTCAAGTGCTGCATGATGGCATAGCCGGCATAGCCGGCATAGCATATCTGCCTTGCATTGACTGAGTTACCGATTGGCTGTTTGCCCCACCGAGGCAGATGGATCCCAAAGAAAGGCTATCACCTTGAGGCACATCGAGCACTTCGTGCAGATTCTCCCTTCACCAATTTGTCACCAATTTGTCACCAATTCATAAGAAATCCTAAGAATTCCTAAGAATTCAAGCATGGCCCCCTGCTGGATCTGAACGATTCAAATCGCTCAAATCGAGTACGTATGGTCCCACATGGTCCCACATGGTCCCACATGGTCCCACTGAAAATTTCTGAGGAGTTGAACTCCTGATTTTTGGACTGTCATAGACTGTCCCAGGCTCTCATTGTTGCCAAGTGTTGATCAGGTTCTGGGCCATCTTCGTGCTTCCTTGGTAAATGCAAACGAGGCTGGAACGACAATTTGACAAGGAATTTGACCAAATCATTTAATTTGCTATGGAGCCAAGAGTGTATGGGATTAGGATTCTGAAGCACTTCATTTAATATATCATACAGTAATTTATAATCTGAAAGTGGGAAAAAAATAATATCCCATAGACAGGGAAGGATGCCAAAAGTGTAGACCCAGATAAACAATTGCAGTCAATTGCTGAGATTCATAGATACTGATTGAGAACGGTACGCAGGGATAGATACTGTAATGATACTGGGTACCTGGTAGTAGATAGATTATTCTGAATGATGACATGTGATTGAACAGTATTGAACATAACGGTAGAGACAGGTCGGTAGATGGATGGGATGAAGGAAGATGATTGGAAGTGGCGATAGATTGTGGTCGAATATGATATAATGGACTGCCAGAGACAATGAGTCACAATGGAAAGCAGTCATGCGCGATGACAATTCTCGATCGTGCATACTAAGTAGATAAAAAACATTAACCTTATACTTAGAGGTGTATACCTTACTTGCAGGAGTTTGCTGATGAACCCAAAGCCTTCAGTACATACACGGATACAGAATATTCAGAATACATACATTCTCCAACCAGCAAGAAAGTATATGTGCGCGTGTAACTGCTGAATCGATGTGAAAAACTTGACAGCATTGCCGATGCCCTTTATTCGAGGGGAGCTGGATGGAGCTGGGATCAGTTGGTGGTCTTGCAATGTCTTCCAAGGCTTTTCACGAAGAACACAGTCCTGACAGTGCTGGGCAAGCTGCTCTCTTCGTGAATTCTATTGTGACTCTTATGCTTGCTGTTTACACAACCGTACATAAAGACGTTTAAAGAAGCAGAAACCCGATAAATTGAACACAACTTTAATATACTTTAATAAGTTTTGCTTCTTGAGGCTGTTTGGTTGCTAATCCAAGCAGCCGGCCTTTTCGTAGCGTCAGCAGCCTGGGCACAGGATCTTGCAGAAACTCGACAGTTTTCAACATTTCTTTCCTGGACAGAGTTGATGTTTGCAAGGCTGGTATTCCCATCCTGCTTCTTCCTGTGGCTGGTGGTCGTAGGCACGCAGAATACCGGGTGATCAGGTGGATCGACAGCTTGCTTGTATGTCATGTATGTGTTGCGTGTTGTACTGAAAGAGTGTCATAGTTCATCACAGTTCACAGTTCACACATTTAATGTATGCTATAGGGTTGTTGCCTATATATGCCTATATAGCTTATAGTGCCTATAACACTCTGCATACTCTGTGACTTAGAGGGTTCTCCTCCCACCTTTTGTCAAGGTGGAGATTGCTCTGAAACATATTCACCAGCCCTGTGTTGGCATCATGGAATAGTCTTCGTATCATCGTGACAATCATTGGGTCCGTTCTGTCTCATGACCACGCACAGAAACAGGAACATTGACAATATCAGAGAATCCACTACATTCCCCATCACCGTCACCCTGACTGCTGATGTCATCATGCCGCAACCGTCACGATGCTACGCTACTATGCAAGCACTACGCTCTTCAACATCATCGTCATGGCATGTCATGGCCATCACCATGGTCATGTAATGAAAACAAACAAAAAGGCAGTGTCAAAACTTGAATTCAAGAATAACCTCAGCCAGCCTTGGTTGTTTGCAGGCTATCAGCCTTGTGGTTTATTTTCTTGCGGCTTCCGAAGACAAAGGTGATTGGTGACCATCTAAATCTACACCTCAAATCCCTGCCGAAGTCCCCATGTTGCTTCCTCGCTCTGAGCGTTGGCTTCAAAGATCTTTGACACATGAGGTGCAGAGCATGGTGATGACCGCTGTCCAAAGGCCTGGGATGCTGAAGCTGCAAAGGAAGTGGAGTTTCCTGAGTTTTCCTGAAATCTCTTGAATACTTCAAAAGCTGAGACTGATACAACTGGAGTTGGAAGGACTTGGATGGGCTGATCACGTGGTTTGGCAGCCTCGGCATGGGCCTCATCGGCCTCATTGCTTCATTTTCCGAGCCACAAACTCTTTCCGCCTAAGGCTTGGCCACCATGGTTGTTGGGTGGGCAGATGGATTTGCGCAGTCTGAAAACCAAATGGTTAAAGCCTCATCCCCAGTCAGACGATCATTTTCCTCGAGAAGGCGGTTCTGGAAGACACTGGAAGACACTGGAAGACTGCAAAGTAAACGCTGATTGACTTGGACATGCTTGGAGTTTCCTGAGCCATTGAATCATTGAGGCTTCAAGTATTGGATTGGGTCTGAAAGCAGTCCAGATCTGAAAAGGACTCTGGTACTACTTGGTATTACTTGGTCACTACATGGCACTATATTGCAGTTTTTCGATGTTTTTTGTTTCATCGCTGGAAGTGTCTGCAACATCAAGGTGCTTCTCATTCTGCCATGGGTTGGAGCATTCTGGACTTTTCATTTGGCGAGCAAGGCTGGGAAGAGCGTCCGCCGTGTGCACTTTGCTTTGGCTCAACAGCTGGTGACCCCTGGATGGTCCACGATACTCCTAGTTGTGGAAGTCAATGCGTTTCAATGAAATGTGCGTCCTAGGTGGGGGAGAAATTTCTGGAAGTCGGTGCGATGTTGCGTCCAGTTGGTGTTTAGCATGTTTGTGTTTTCTCCAA
>Ga0126342_10004073_pt1 | contig 24664 bp, 19 predicted proteins | sample Cyp1metagenome_FD_92528 | JGI IMG/M metagenome (GOLD analysis project Ga0126342, IMG submission 92528) | Coral microbial communities from Lord Howe Island, Old Settlement Bay, Australia - Cyphastrea 1 metagenome | ecosystem: Host-associated > Invertebrates > Cnidaria > Coral ...
GAAACGAAGGTCCTCTGCGCTCATGGACCCTGGATCTTCCACTATGCTGATGTACGTCGCTGCCGGTAGCTGGCCATAGAGCGCTTTGCACCAGCAATGGCCCGGTTCCTCAGGGTTGTCCTCATGCACTCCCAGGCCAGAATCTCGATCGGTCAAGAATACGCAAGCCAGGCTACACGCACGAGAATTGGCTTCCACCATCCGCACTGCAGCATCCCACTCCTAGGTCACAACTACACTTTGCCTTCAACTATTCACAACGTCAATCATTGACGTCCCTACCATAAAACTATAGTCAACGCTACTCACATGGATGGACACATGTGCCTTATAGATCAGATCATTCTCGTTTTGGTTTCTGGTCATTGTCGACCAAGCAGTTTGAAGCAGCGGCCTGTGCCAGAAAACATGGGATGTTTTAGCACTCACAGTAGGACGGTGCGAGAGGTTGATCCCTTCGGCATCGCTGAATGAATGGGTCTGTCATGAGCTAGAGTACCCCGTCTGGATGGCCATGTACCAATTATCAAAACTAGACCTTGAGAATCACAATTTCAAACAAAGTCGACATGGACCTGGACGCGCCTCTTCCAACTTTATTCCAGGAGCACTGAAAAATTCTACAAGCGTTTCATCATGTGACCAAGATCTGCAACGTCGTTGAGCTACATGCAGCACGGTTAGGATGCACAACATAATCTGGATGAGTATGCCACCCAAAATGGGGTACGAGCAATTGCCTCCAAATTACTTTCTTCGAGTGATCCCTAACCTGAAGCATTATTCTGACACAATCTCCGCCATTGTCTGAAAATATTCTGACGTTCTATCTGACATTCTTTCTGTCATATACTTTGACATTCTATCTGGCACCCATTTCGACATACTTTCTGGCATGTGTTCTGGCATTGCTCATGGCATTCTATCTGACATTCTCTCTGGCGTCTGGCTGAGGTCCGGCAATGCGCACTGAGATCTGGAGTCCACGGTTGGGGTCCAGCAGTGCCCGCTGAGATCTGGCGCTCGCGGTTGAGGTCCAGTAGTGCCCACTAAGATCTGGCGCTCGCCGCTGAGGCCCCCGAATGCCCACAGAGACCTGGAGCTGGCGGTAGCGGTTGATGTCCTGGTAGTGCCCACTGCTCTGGAGCTCGGGGTTGAAGTCCGGAGTGCCCACTCTAATCTGGAGTTCGCAGTTGACCGGCGGTGCCCACTCAGATCTGGAAGGAAGGGGAAGGAGGAAGGAGGGAAGGAACTCTAATAAAATCTAGAGACCCTCACCTGGCAGGTGAGGAAACATTGAGCATGTCTAATGGACTTACAAAAAGGAACTGCATGGAACTACATGTATAGTATAAGTATCAATATAACCATCAACCAATGGTTTTGGGGTTTCACCCTTCTACACCCTGCACCTTTTCCAGCACTGCTATGAATTATAACATTTCAATCGAAATTGCCCACCGCACAACCCCGACTCAAATCAAGTTTCGGACGAATATTTGCCAGGGAAGCTGACGATGCAGTGCTGTGAGTGGCGATTCAGCTTCCCTGGGAAGGCAATTCGTTTCCCCCGCGTTCTGGCAATGTATGCAATGTGCTCCAACTCTGCCATCACTTCGATTTGGTCCAATGTGTCTTTTGGTCCAATGACTCCGCCAAGAATAAGGATAGATGCCAGCACCACGCTGTTGTCAAAGGTCAGAAACAGGGCAGGGCTCAGGTGAATCTCGTGCTCGGAGTCGGGGTAGCTATAGTAGGTTTCCACCAAGGGCAAGTAAACTGCATCCAACAATGTCAGGAACGCGCCCAGGCGCAAAAACCACACCACTCTGGAGGCAGATTGGGCAAACTTTTTGTCAATAATCTTTGGCAACAGCCTTTGCTTCATGTGAGATTCGTACAACAGAACGAATCCACTCACTGCTGAGATGAGGCCCTGACAGGCGTGGAGGAGAATGACAGCGAAAAAGTACATGGTGCCCCCGAGGATGGCGTACGTGATCATAACGGTGACGAAGCCGCGGGCCACCAGCCACCCGAACCAAGCTCAGAGGCAGACCCAGCCCGTGCGGCCCCAGCCAAGGGCGTGGAGCTTTAACACTGTGACTCCAGCTAGGCCGAATCGGCTGCACCAGCAGAAGAAAATCAAACAAGGAACAAAATCCGCCATACTCGTCCGCGTCGCTGCCATCAGCTCCAGCCAAGACGAGGCGAATAGCGTCAGAATACACACAAAATGGCTGAGCCGGTAAAGCCTCGACCCGTCATCGTAGCGGAAGAATGGAATGAAGCTGAGACCACCAAGCAGCGGCCGGAAGAAGCAGTCAAACACTTGCACTGGGATGGGCACGTCCCCGTACAACTCGGGGCTCATTGAATTCAGAACATTCACAAGGTTTCCAGTGATACGGCCTGCTGTGAAAGCGATGAGGAGCAAACATGACAGAGCCTTCCGACTGACCTGGATCCACCCTCGGTCATCATGACTTCTCCCTGTCTCCAGCCCTGTGCTGGAGCCGAAGTCGACTTCTGGAGCCACCCTGGCCATGCTTCGGATCGGTTGATCCAAAGTCAGTCCTGGGTTTGTAGACCAAAGAACCTAGTCGATGACACCTGGAATCACAAAACAAAAGTGATGTATTGTATTTTTTTAAATAACGTCGGGGCAATTAAGCAAAAAAAAACTTCCAAAATGGAAAATATCCCCTGACATGGTGCTGCAATGTGGTGAAAACATGTTAAAACTGGATTTTTCACGTCACTCAACCCTTTGAAAACCAGTCACATGGAATTCCCTACCGGGCATCTCTTGAACCACCGACGGCCAACGGGCATTTGGCATCATGGCACCCTGAGACTTAATAATATGTCCAAAATGAATGAACCGAACGAGCAGAATTTTCATTGGAATGGAAACTCACCATGTTTGAGGCAATCAATTGGCTACACATGCTCCATCGGATTTTCACAAGCCTGATGTGCAGGTACCTACCACAATTAAAGGGTTTGTCTCAAATGGATTCAAATCGGGCGGCACCTACAAACGGTCATGATTCATGGAATGTCACCATCAACCATCTCAGATTTGGGGGTGCCCGCCATGGACAATATGGACAATGTATCCAATGCATCATGTTCTTTCAATTCCATAGACGTCTGGATTGAAATCATGATGCCCCGTGCCATTGGCTTGCTCGGAGGATCAACCCATGGCAATTTGCCGTAACCCATCGCAACCCTATCCTCGGACAAGCCCGCAAGCGCTTGGCAGACGGGGTTGCTCAACATGCTAAGCACGTTGAGTTTCGGCTCACAAATGGGTCATTGTTTGAGGGGTGAAACCATAGAAGTACCCAACGTCTGGCAATTTTGTTTGATGCTAAGTTGCTAAACCATCCAAGCGCAACTGGTAGGAGGTTTCAACCCGTCTGAAAAATATGAAGTCAATGGGAAGGATGACATCCCATATATCATGGAAAATAAAGTTCATGTTTGAAACCACCAACCAACCGCAATGATTCTGGCCCACACTTGTTTCACCTGGAAAAGTTGTTGGATCTCTTCAGCTTCAGCTGCCCTGGAAATCGGTGTCTGGATGCTTGGATGCCTTAATTTCGTCAAGTGCCCTTCTTGAAAAATACCAATGCTGGTTGGTGGCTTCAACCCCTCTGAAAATATTAGTCAGTTGGGATCATTCTTCTTGAAAAATACCAATGCCAATGGAATGTCAATAGGATAGAATGATGATGAATGATGGAAAAGGTGAACATGTTCAAAACCACCAACCAGACCAGATACTCGGAATGACTGACCCCTTTTACTTCAATGATTCTGCCTATCGAGAGTTCCTTTGTGCCATGTTGTTTTGAACACAAACCAACTCTATATGCCGGTTCACCATCATCAGCTCTCCCAAACAGGACTACCATGCAGAGCATTCTGGGGGGGTCATAATATGTCACAAGCCATCATAAGCCATCATCTTGCCATCATAAACCATCACTTCATGCCTTCATACTATTTGCATGAAAACCATTGTGAAAACCATCATGAGAAGCATCATGAAAGCCATGCTTTTGCCGTGATTCATGAACACTACCCATCATTCCGCAATTGTTCATAACTAAACCACAACGAAGCACGAAAAACACAATAAACAACAATAAACCACAATAAGCCACAATAAACCACACTAAGCCATCATAAGACATGATAAATACACCCAAATAAGCTCAGCAAACCTGATCAATGGCCGGCTGCCTTGGTCCACTCCTTCAGGGTTTCGGTCCAAAACTCCGCTAGCCTCGGGTGGTCTTTACCGAAAACCATGGAAAACACGGGGGGAAACCACCCGCCTCATATGGGAACTTCCGCTGTTGATGGAGATATTTTTGAATCAATCCAGAGGAACTTGTCTATCACTTTGATGAGATTACATATGATTACCCTCTGGTAAACTAACATAACTATGGAAAATCACCATTTTTAATGGGAAAGCTCACTATAAATTGCCATTTTCAATAGCTATTTTAAATTACCAGAGGGTATATTCCATTATATTCCATCATTTCGGCTTGGAATGTTGATGATGTTCAACTGGCCCATCAACAAACATGTTTTTGGATTGTGTGGTTGCGCCCCCTCAATTTCCTTCTAGGCCCGTAGATGCCCCTCGTCAATCAAATTGGGGGACAGTGCAAGAAAGGGCTGAGCCGAGAATCATCCACGTATCAAATTTGAAAAGATTTTGCTTGGATTTGCTTAAGGACCCCGGGAAAATAAACCAAATATAGCCAAATCATTGACTCAGCAAATCAAGGTTTTCGAATTTCCACATCTGCAGGCCAAGCCTACCCGGCAGCACCAAATTCAATACGGAATCAGTACGAATGGCTGGGAAGAAGCTCTTCCAGTTGGAATTGGCCTTGTTTACCTTCCTAAATCGGTGCAGCAAACATCCACATTCTGGTTGAGCAGGTTTGTGGTTTCGGTAGAAAAAACATGAAAAAACCTGGGGAAAGCCATGAGTCGACAATCATTGAGCGCTGGTTAGGAAACACATATGGAATCAAATGGATATAACTAGATTTTCCTCAGCCAACGCTGGGTATTTTTTAGCATTCATTTTGGATGACCTTGAACGTATCATATGGGCAAAAGATGGCAAAAACTCCATAGTTCCAGTAAGCTGATGGTCTCAAAATCCTGGCCCTTTCAACAACAATAAACCACCGACTAACAAAAGGCTGGCTTCACGGCTTCACCCCGACATTTCCAGCTGGAGGAGCTCGAAAAATCGCTCCCTCCTAACCACTGAACAGATTGAATAGATCATGTTCTTTTGGTGATTTGGTGAATATGAAACCATATGAAATCCACATCTTTTGGGACAACTGGAGGTTTCCCAAACTGGGGGGCACCAAACTAATCATCCAAAAAATAGAGGGATCCCCCGGGACCCCCCAACCGCCCAAGCGCCGAAATCTATGGCAGCCACCGTTCGACCAGGGAGTGCTTGCCACCAAGGCCACCCACAAGACCCTGGCGGGCGACAGGTTATGGTGACATTCCCTCCCCAACATCCTTACATGAAACGTGGAGGAATGATAAACCAAATACAGTATATCAAATAAAACACCAGCAACAAATGATGATGATGATGATGATGATGGTGATAACATTGGATAACATGTGATAACATGTGATAACTGATAACTCTATAATTGGCCTGGAAGTAAACATGATGTATGCACTAGTAACAATACTGATCGACAATGATTGTGCATAAGGACAATGCCAGAATTTTAGTTGTTTGGTTTTCAAAATGGACAATTTCAAGATAAAATTTTAGCGGCTGACACTACTGACCTCATTTTTCTTATTGGGCCTTTTTGCCTACTCGGGCACATTTTTGGCGCATGACATGGACATGGTTTGTTCTCACCAACAGTTTTCAAAATCCTTCAGCACACACAGATGTATATATATATAGTTATTTATTTATTTATCTGGTTGGTGGTTTCAACCCCTCTGAAAAATATGAACGTCAGTTGGGATGATGAAATTCCCAATGTATGGAAAAATGATCCAAATGTTCCAAACCACCAACCACATATATATATATATATGCACACCACATATTTCAATTCTATAGTATACTCACCAGCGGTACGACGCCGCGGGCGGGGACGCCTGTGACAGGACCAGAAGCTGCGCCGGCGGGAAGCCAGAAATCCGCCCTGGTCAAGCTGAGAGGATCGGGAGGCCGTCAGGTGATTTTGGAGGTGTGGGATGTGGTTGAAAATGTTGAAGACATAGGGTCTATGGTAGATATATCATGATATACCTACGTATGGTTATCTATGGTTTATGATGTGTAAAGATTAAAACCATGTTACAACCATGTCATAAACCACTCCATTCTTGATGGTTGGAATACCATCCATAAAAATGGTGATGACTGGGGGATGCTTTATGGCATTGTTTACATTGTTTAAACCACATTATACAGTAGGTGCTGTGGGATATGGTGGACAACGTATCTACCAATGGGTTTCAAGGGAAAATCTATAGGAAACCATCGATTTTTCCATGAAGATCAGCTTTCCTGTAACGACTCCCATCCAATTCTGTGGAACTAGGGTCGTCCATGGATGTCTACGGTAGATATATCTATGGTTATTTAACAGTTCGCCATGGTATAGATGGCCCATAGAAATAGATGGTTTACCTAGCTATAAAATGGTGATTTTCCATGGCGAACTGTTAAATAACCAGATGTTATGGTTCATGACGTTATAACTGACAGCTGAGATATAACTAGTGTCAACCCCCAGATTAACCCTGGTTGATTCATCAAGGGGTTTACTGGACCCCCAAATGGTGAAGAATCTGCTACTTCAATATCCCCAATTCGTCCAGCCCAGGTCACTTCACCCTGGTAGGGAGCCCAGGAGGTACCCAGAGTTTCACAGTAGAGCCTTTGCCATCAACAGGACCAAAAATACACGGCATACGGTATCTATTTTTTTTTGCAGTAAGGCAAGTTTTGCCACCAAAACACTGGGCATGTCCGAAAAAAAAATCCATGGGCAGGCACCGACCATGAACCCAAACATGGCACTGCTATGAGTTGATCGGATGAAAATCAGGGTCGCTCAGCCGTGTTCCGGAGAAGGTTTGGCCCCTAAAAAGGGACATTCAAATGCTGAGAAAGTTCAGTTTAAAGGAAGCATCATGAATCATGCTCCTCCATTTGTTATACATATCATTAGAGCATATCTTATAGCCAAAAGTTGGCCCATCACCCAAACCCACGGTTCTATACATTTCTCGTTCTTAGCGTTGGATGTAGACGCCAAAGCACCTATTTCGAATCCACGTTGTAACGGCCATGTCTAATCATATGTCCACTTTTTTTAAGAAAAACAATCAACTATCGACCCATATTGTAACTGGCTATGGCAATTGTTCATCATTTTCACCATGTCTCTGTCAAAAAAATAATCATTGTACACATCCAAACCCTTAAAAAGACGCTCCCTAACACCAACCTTCCAAAAAAGTATCGGACATCTTTGTCAGTCAGACATTAACACCAAGCTGAAACCACTAAGGCATATTTTCGCATCTGTTCCATTGGGCTCGTTACCAGTTCCAATTCCCATCATGTCTGAAGGCAAGGGACGGTCGATCGCCTCTTCCGCGGCCGCCTTTTCCGAAGGGATGCAGGCCAGAAAGTTGTGACTCGAGGAGTCTTATGAGGAAATTGCTGGAAATGGGTGGAGCATGGATGAAAAATGATGGAAAACGGACGGAACATGGTGGAAAATGATGGGCAATGATGAATCATGATGAAGAAAATGATGAAAATGATGAAGAAAATGATGAAGAAAATGAAGAAAATGATGTAAAACGATGAAACATGATGGAAACATGCTGGAAACTGATGGAGAAAATGGTACTATCCATGCTCCGCAAGGATATTTATTTGTCCATGTTATAAATCGATGCTGTTGTTATAACGGATATCCTCGCATTTCAAGCAGGACGAGGCCACCAAACGCTTGATTTCACTAGGCGAACTGCTGGATTGGAGCGGTGGATAGGATATGTCTAATAGCGGATGGATTTGCAGAGTTTGTATGTTTGAAACATGAGGAGAAAACACATCAAAGCATATGTTTGTATAATTAGGATTGCCCACGAAATCCCGCCAATAATTTGAAAAAAGTATGGAAGCCATGGCCCATGGAGTTCGATTTACCTATCGAAAATGTTGGATCTTTCCATATGTTGAATTACCACAGGGTAGATGTTCGAAACCACCAAAAAATGGGCCGCAATGGCTTGGATTGGTGATGTTCAGAGTCTCTTTGGCTTGGCATTTACCAACCCCACCAATGACAGCTAGCCATGGGTTTGTTTATTCTGCATCATTGATGCAGAAATACTGATCATCCGAGATATCCTCTGGTCATATAACATAGCTATGGACAATGGCACATTTATAAATGATTTATGGTGATTTTACTGTTAAAACTGATGATTCTCCACAATTACTTTCCGTACGTTAAATAACTACTGTAAAGGGTACTATTTGGAGAAACAAAGTTCCATTTTCATCCATTCGCTGTTTGATGATCCCAACCCGTCCTGGAAGGTTTTGTATTCCCACAACAGATTTAGTACTGGATTTCCCATAGGGGGAAAAAAACCTCTTCAGCAAATCAAGGATAAAATAATGGTCAACCTTTGGCAGCCGACAAAGAAATGTAATCTGTTGCTTGTCATGGTTATGTTCCATTTATAGCAAGGACCTAGAGGGTTAAACTACCTATCCAAGGTTGGGGATAATGGTAATGATGATGATTTAACACTTGAACTCGGGTTCCCCAAGTTCTCTAACCATCTCACTCTTCACGTGAATCATCGAGTTACCCTCTGGTTATTTAACATTTCGCCATGGAAAATGGCCCATTTATAGATGATTTTCCCAGCTAGAAACCTCCATTTATAAGGGATTTTCCATGGCTATGTTAAATAACAAGATGGTAGTTATCCCATCCAGATACACAACACGTCATGGTGCAAAAGCCTCCAGCAGGTCTGACTGGCCGTCGCCAGCCACCGCCAGCACCAGCCTGGTGGAAACATGTCAAAATAGAAGACAAAGGGCACCATTTTTTAGTACCCAGATGCTCAATGTATGGTATATACAAAACAGGGTGATTTTGTTCGGGCAAATGTTGGTAAATATTCCAGCACCATGGAGCATCTGGGGTATGAATCATTGACTTGGTCAATCGACTTGTCTATTTTTAGTATGACTCATCAAAGTCTTTAGGGCTACCCAATTTTCATGAAATTTTCACCCATACGAAAAAATATCGCAATAGACAGGTTGATTTCTATCGGGAAATATCATGGGATAAATCAAGGTGGCGCCCCCAGTTTCGAATCGCTAAGTATGAGGGTACCCCAATAGCTGGATGGTTTGTTTCATTGACAATCCATCTATAAATGGATGATTTGGGGGTACCCCTATTTTAGGAAACCTCCACAATTATAGGTGAGTTCTATGGTTTATGGTAGATATATCGAACTAGTCAAATCGAACTAGTCAACGCGGTGAAACTAAACCAACTTATAACTCAGGGGGCACCACCTTGTATAAAAGGTATACAGTAATCCCAACAAAAAAGCAAACAAATCAAAAAACAAACCACTGTTATAGTGATGAATTACTAAATTCATCTAAACTCTCATCTAAACTCTATCTGTTTGGGGATGACTGTGACTGTGTGCCCTCCGGTAATCAAACGTGACTGGCTGGAAAATCCTCGCACTGAACGGGGGTTTGTAGCTGGGAAAATCCTCTATTTCCGCAGTGATGAAAAACACCAACTCTTCGGCATCTTTTTGGGGACAAGACAAGTATAAATGAAATAGCTACACTTCATAATTACACTATTCAACATATTTCAATATAATCTATACATGTTAATGTGCAGTAAATGCATGTATATATATATATATATCTCATATAAATAGATACATGAGCAACAATAGAGATGTTGTAGCTTGCGGTTAAAGTCCTCCTGACTGAACAACTTCGGATCAAATTAATCAACCCAAAATGAACTACAAACTGAATGCGAACTGGCTTGTAAACCACTAATTTGAAGCAAGAAAACACATGTGTGGGATTGCAGGCTTGATTCAGTGGCTGACTTCAGAGTGTTCAGTTCGCTTTCATTCTGTTTCCCTAATGAAGCGTCCCGGGCTTTCCTTCTTAAATCTAACTTTTACTGCTTGCATATCCTCGAGGTTTTGGATGTTTTGGTAAGTAAAACTTCATGTTGAATGTTGCTTTGATTCCTTGTCTTAATCCAAGATTGATTTTTGGGCTTCATCTTGGATTTTCAGGGTAGCCTCTGATAATCAAACGTGGCTGGCTGGAAAACCCGCATCTAGTTCGATGATGTTCCCAGCGCACTAAACCTCCATTCACTTCGGGGATTTCCGGGCCGGGATTCCAATTCCAATGGATTGGCCTGGCCCGTGTCATGGAGGATGTCATTGGGGTTGGTCGGATGATGTACACCCTAGTGCGGGCCTTGCTAACTGGCAATGCGACCCATGGAGTCCATATGACTGGTATTCCCAGCATTGGCAAATTACAGCAATGCTGGGCAGCCAAATGGCTGGTGCGGCACCCAGATTGCATGGCCGTCACATTCTTGGAGGAGTAGCAAGCCTACCAAAGCTCAAGCTCCTTCCACAGATCGCTCACAGCTGCTAACAACTTCGAACTTTCTACGCTGATCCAGCCTGAAGGCCAGGGTGATAACAAACTGCGTGCAAATGCATAAAGGCGCTGAATGCCATCAATCACCATGATTTGTGAAATCACGCAAATAAATAAATATGCACACATATAATATATACATATCATCCGTTTACCATCCATTGTCCCAGCTTTTTCCATTAGGATCCCAGTTAAGATTCGATTGATAATCCATTGATATTCCCTTCTCTCCCATTTATGTGGTTTAAATGTCAGGTTAGTTGAAAGGTGAGGCCAGATTATGAAAGACCGTTTGCGATTAATTTTCTGGTTGGTGGTTTCAACCCCTCTGAAAATATGAAAAGCAGTTGGGATGATTATTCCCAATATATGTAAAAATAAAACATGTTCCAAACCACCAAGCAGTTTTGCTATATGTTTCCCAGCGAAAAAATCATCCAACATCAACCCAACCCATCCTTTGTTTTCGTCGCTGGGTGCCAAGAAACTTGATGACATCTGCCGATGGCAAGGAGCCCAGTTGGGGCTTTAGGGCGATGGCCTCGGCAGGTCTCAGCGAAATATGGCGAAAGAACTGGAACATAGTGATTTTATATTACTATTAATGGTAATAACCATTAATATTAACCATAATTACCATTAATATTAACCAAATAATAACCATTAATATTAACCATTAATATTAACCATTAATATTAACCATTAATATTAACCATAGTGGTAATATACTATTAATATATGGTTAATATTAATGGTTATGATTAATGGTTAATGATGGTTAATAATAATCTGGTTGGTGATTGACCTACACCTCTGAAAAATATGGGTTAGTGAAAGTCAGTTGGGATGATGACATTCCCAATATGATGGGAAAATAATCCAAATGTTCCAAACCAACAACCAGTTATAGTGATTTTATCAAGACATGGGGAACATCATTGGAACAATAGTATCCAAAATATTGGATATAGTGGTTGAAATCAGACTGACCTTTTGGTTAAAAAAACATGTATGGGGCGGTTTGGTATCATTTGCTTATTAATGGTTTATTTGGGATGTCCACTCTATTGGCCAACCAACCAATTGGAAAAGCTATGATTGTAAAGGCCATCGACAAAATGATGTGGAAAATCAGTGGATTCAAAGGCATCAACACCCCAAATACAAAGGAAACATGGGTGAAGAGGCATCATTTGCAATTTTCCACCACAATTTCTGGCTGCAAATTGCCAATTCCAGGAGTCCCATCCCCATGTCGGTATGCATTCTGCAGGGATTCCTGTATTTGATCCGCATGTTGTCAGGTAGAAGGGGTACGTAAACATTGGTAGAACTTAAATATTTACTGGTGTTACCAGAAGATCGTAAGAAAACTTGGGATGCAATCTGAATTTTCTCCTACATGCCCTTTGGAACAAACGCACGTGCGCCATGTTCTAAATATCTTATATCCTGGCACCAAAGGAGGAAATGCTTACGCATGCTTGCGCTATTGCTTGCGTTTTGTTTACACGCGCACAGGTTTTGCTTACACATACCTTGTCTTACGCGGACCTGACGCTAGCTTACTCTCACGCTTACGCCACACCCGTACAAGGGGCCCCTTCCTAAACATGAACACGAGGGTTTTGAACGTGCCTCACATGTGCACATATGTGTGATAAATGTAGGTTTTTTTTGTTAAAATGTGCCATGGGATATATTAACCTGATGTAAGCCATTTACCGCACTTGGGCGGGAATGGGAAAAGCATCAATCACAAGCCAATGAGATAAAACCATGTCCGTACAAACTCTTAAAGTGATGCCCGCTCAGTTAAAAGTTTATCTACAAACCCATCTAAATCCATCTAATCATCTCTCTCGATCCATCAGCCCTAAACCCGCAAATACAACTTGATAAACTTGGCACAACCTTTACTGGTTGGTGGTATACCTACCCCTCTGAAAAATATGAGTTCGTCAGTTGGGATGATTATTCCCAATATATTGAAAAATAATCCAAATGTTCCAAACCACCAACCAGTTTAGTTTTTCTTCCTTTCAACTACGATTTAAATAGATCGAAGATATTCCCGATGACAAGATATCATCCTCACATGTTTCAGGGGTGGATGTCACCCATCCCTATCGATTCCCCAAAAAAGCTGGATTTTCCATTGGTAAATTTAACAAACCCAGAAGATATAGAGATATCATAACTGCTACCCTCTGGTAAACTAACATAGCTATAAATAAATCACAATGTTTAATAGGTACATGAACTATTTCTATGGGCCATTTTCCAGTTCGCTATGTCACTAATTACCAAAGGGTAATAGATATTGATACATACTTGGATATTATATAATTATAATGATACACAATATTTATTACCAAAGGGTAATAGCTTACTGGACATTAGATAATTAGTGAGAAAATTCTCAACCAAAGGGTTGGACATATCATTGCGAACCACAAAACAACGCCGTGCGCCGCCCAAACTCGAGAGTTCTCCCCCTGGGACTTTCGACCGCATGTCTTAGCAGCTGCACTTTGTCCTCCACGTTCAAGGCCTGACGCGAAGAAAAAACATGGAACTCAAGCAGGATGTCATTTGGAGGTGGGAAGATGGAGCAAAATTGCCTGTTCCAGTATATGATGTGGAAGATTTGATGGGTAAAAATATCCCAAACTGGTTGGTGGATGAGCCACCCCTCTGAAAAATATGAGTTCGTCAATGGGAAGGATGGCATCCCATATATGAAATGGAAAATAAAAAATGATTGAAACCACCAACCAGAATAGGAAACAACACAAAAATACCTTCTTTTTATTCGGAGGGGGGAGGGGGGATCATATTAGACTTCAAGAACTTGTTTGGATTAACCCAAATTTGTACTTATAGTATCTTGTAATCCACCATGTTTGAAGCCCTAATTCACCGATTGAATTGCGGCCCAGACTTGGCTAGCATCGATCCGTATCCGAGCAGTTTCTGGTTGCGGGTTGTGTTGCTCAAATTTGGGACATTCAACAAAATAACATCAATATATTTGAACACATGTGATATGTATATGCATATGCATATGTATATATAATAAATCATATATATATAGAATGCCAGTCCCTGACATGTCTGATTCTGCACATGTTTGCAGAAAAGAAGCATTGACATGGCAAACAAAGAAACCATCACCTGCGCTCACCAAATATCACATTTCAGGAGGACTAACAGCTGTACCTCACCCAAAAAATATCTTGCTGTGGTCATCACAAGGTATTATTCATGCCAGTGTATTATTATCATTTGCTAGTCTTAGTATAATATCTATAGTACAGCATGACATTAGTAACATTTAGTAACCAGTAGTAATATGATACCAATTATTACTTTTGTTTTGTTTATGAGTCATGAATGGTAAGTCTTACATTATTTTGTTAATCATACATGGTAAGTCTCACTGGTAAATATTATAGTGGTATATGTTCACCATTTATGACTAATATAACATTAATGCATGGTTTAATGGTAATTAATATATGGCAATAAATAAGTCTTTATGATACTTAGTATGCCATCCCCCAAATCACCATTTTTATAGGTAGTATAAACAATTCCCAACTGGGTGGTTTTTGGCATTGTTTTAACCACATTACTATAGATAACTAGATGATTAGATGATAGATATATTTAATTAGATTATATTATATAGATATATCATACTCTTAATATACTAGAAGATCATATATATATATATATTTTTTTAAAAAAAAACTACATGTATACAATATACAATAGGACGTTCACCAGCCCTCCCTCCCACCAAGATTTCTTTTCGCGCCTTCTTCGCCTTGGCCACCGCCAGGAGCAGCCGCACCAGGTCGCTGACCGGCCACGCCGCCGCGTCCGCCGTGACCGCGCGAGCCTCGGCGCCACGAGGTGGAATTCACCAGGGAAAACGTGGGGAAAACGTGGGGAAAATCATGATTTTGCAGGCACAACATGACTGGTTGGTGGTTTCAACCCCTCTGAAAAATATGAAAGTCAGTTGGGATGATTATTCCCAACATATGGAAAAATAAAACATGTTCCAAACCACCAACCAGATGATGGTTTTAATGATGTTTAATGGAAGTTAACGGGATCTTACTAATCGACAATATGAAGATGGGGGTGATGTATTCTCGGCCAATTTCAGTATGGAAAATCACCATGTTTCATATCATCCGTAAATGGTGATTTTCCATAGCAAACGATTAAATTACCATAAATTACCAGGGGATACCATGCAACAAATAGTACTCTTTTATACTTTTGTGATTTTAACATATCTCGAAATGATGCAAACTGGTGTTAGCAGCTACAAGTCGTGTGACTTCACCCACTGAAATTTGGGATTTCCACCATTTATGGAACCCCAATTTTCTCCACGACAAAATATCTAGCAATTTTTCGCCAGTTGCTCGTGACGCCCAGCCGATGCATCCCACCTACAATGTCTGGTGTCGAAATTACTGCGAACACCCCATCTCTCGTATTGAAAGGTTTTCCCAAATATATCCAAATATCTATTTCTTTGCTAGCTGTATGGCCCAAAAGGCTTACTTTGGTGCTCATCCCACTTCTAAGTGGTTTATGTTGCATATGAATGCACCCCAAACCTATGGTGTATCATCATTGTTCCCGCTTGAAATAGCAATTTGAAGGTTTGGAACCAATTTTCAGACACACAAAATCACATCGGTCAGTCATTCATGAAATCTCAGCTTTTCGTGTTGAATCCTAACTTTGGCATAGTTGAAACTCCATTTTATGATTTCCCTCCATGTCTTATGGTTAAAATTGAATCCTTATCCATTTTTCTTATGTTTGGTCTGCATTTGTGATTAAATCATTGCTAAATCCCAAATTTGAACCGTTTCTCCCCATTTATGGTTAAAACATGTTAAATTCAAATGTCTAAATGATTTCAATCCCGATGTTTCATGGTGAAATCCCTAATTTTGATTGTTGAAAATCCCTAGAACCCAGTCAAATCCCAACATTTCCCTTAGTTCTCCCTCATTTTTCCTGGTGTTTCACCAGGTTTCATTCTTTCAACGTCCATAAACCTGGCATTTCTCCCTGGCGCGTCCCCCCCCCCGTGGCAACCAACCGAGGTGCCACGGCGCCCACCACCGGCGCCAGGCTGGAGCTCTTCGTGGAAGCCACCGCCAGCTCCAAGAGGCGCGCGGCGGGCAGCTGCAAACCACCCAACCTGGCGATGAAGGAGATGGTTTTTCTATAGTAATGGAATGAATGGAATAATAATGATTAATGGGATTAGTATTGGTAATGGGATTATTAATACTGATATTCCATTAATGGATATAACCAAAATATAATCCTTAGTAGTAATCATTAGTAATCATCACTAGTTAACCAATAGATGAATAGAGGATTAATTTATGGATTAGTGGCCAATTAATGGATTAATAATCATGGTCAACCATTGAAGCGTTTAATGGAAATTCAATGGAATAATAATGGATTAGTTATTAATATTAATAGATATTGTAGGAGAAATAATCACAATCAATATCAATAGTAATCTATATCAATAGTATATCTATAGTAATTACTCAATAGTATATCTATTATATCAAGAGTATATCAATAGTATATCTATAGTAATGTACATCTATAGACGTGGTTAATAGTTATTAATAGTTAATAGATAATCATTAATAGTAATCATTAGTAATCATCTATGATTTTGGCAATAATTAAATAATTATAATATAACTATTATATTGGCATATCACTAATGGCGGTTAAATAATAATAATAATAGCTACAGCTATCATAATTATTATTAACCACCATTAGTAATGTAGCTATAGTCATAATTATAATGTTTAATGGAAATAATAGTGGTTAATAATAATATGGCAATATCATAGTTATTGTTGATGGTTAAAATCCTATACATATATATAGTAATGTAGCTACAGTAATGTGGGTACCATTACTATTAATACCATTAATATAGAAAATATCATAGTTATTAATATTCATACCATGTGGGATAATGCAGCTATAGTAATAGTTATCTATAGTAATGTCCATCTTAATAGTGGTTAATAGTTATTAATATTAATACCACTAATATGGCAATATCATAGTTATTAATACCATTATATGTCAACATAGTTATAGATACCAGTAATAGTATATCAGATGTCATAGGCAATAATCATCATACGTCAACAAACATTACTATTGGTAATACTGGTCACAATGTAGGTATAGTAATAATTATAGATGTACATCTTCTATATCTCAATCTTTACTATAATTATCTAAAGTAATGTGGTGGGATAACTAATGATACTGGTTGGTGGTTGGCCTACCCCTCTGAAAAATATGAGTTCGTCAGCTGGGATGATGAAATTCCCATATAGATGGAAAAATAAAAACATGTTCCAAACCACCAACCAGATCTATAGTAATGTGGATACCATCTATGATGATTTTGGAATTCCATCCACGGGCTGATTCAATGTCACCTATATGTAGCTATTATAGCTTGTATAGTTTTTTACAGACTTGTTTAGATGATGATACATATCTATAATGTTTAGATGTTTCTATTTTACAGACTTGTTTATATGTTTTTTACAGGCTTGTTTTAGCTTGTAGTATTAGATTTATGGTGATTTGGGGATTGTTTATTATTGTTATCCACAGTTATCTATTTTACCTATATGTAGCTATCATATATGACAAAATGCAGGTATCTATCTCATTTATTCTAACAGTTATCTAAATTACTACATAGTAATTGTATATGTATATGTATATATGGCCTTATAACTTATAGTATATCATAGTATGATAGTTGTCTAATATAATCTAATTGAATATATCTATCAGCTATCTAGTTATCTATAGCAATGTGGGTAAAACGATGCCATAAACCACCCATGTGGGAATAGTTTAAACCACCTATAAAAATGGTGATTTGGTGATGTCCATCCACAGTTATTATTTTACCTATATGTAGCTATTATATATGATATGTATGTATATATGATGTATCATAGTTATCTACCTAACTAATCATATATCATATCCATTGACAGTACTGTGGTTATTAAAGAACATATCACGTATATGTATTTATCTACGCATTTATTTATCTAATGTGGTTGATTTATGTTCTTTAAGAGCTATCTGAAAATCTATATCTACTATCTATGTCCGGCTATATCTATCCATATGTATACACAATACATGTATGCATTTATGATACAATAGATGGATGGACGCATGGATAAGATACGATTAGGTAAAGAAAAAGAAAATAGATTGATAGATAAACATATATACAATAATAATATTTAAAATATAATATATGTAATATATCATAATATATATATATCTTATTATTATAGTATATTTAATATTATATGTATATATATATATATATATATGTGTGTAAAGGTAAAACCCACCCAAGACCCAAAACTGCTGAAGGAATGCTTTGGGCTGTCGGATGTGCTGTCCATCTTCAGCTGTGAGTCCGTCTGCCACATCAGCATCTCTCACGGAAACAACCAGGGATTTACCCTCTGGTAGACTAACATAGCCATGGAAAATGGACCATCTATAACCTAGGAATTACCATGGTGACTTTCTATAGCTATGTAACAAATTACCAGAGGGTATCATTGTGTTTGATTGAACAGCCCATTTTTCCTGGGACATCCCCCATCGACACATCCCCCATCTTTGTCACCAGGATGGTGGGCTCCTTGAACCGCACGGATCTTGGCATCTTGGGTTGTCTTCCATTGTATGACTATTGTATATGGGGATGGGTCAAAACCCTGGTACCTAGTGAACCCCAAAGTAGCTGGTAAATGGATGTTCATCCCACTAAAAATGGTATTAATAGGTATTGATCCATACCCATATGCTATGCACTGCCATAATCAGAATTTCACCACAAGAAATGGTCGGAATTGGAAGGTCGGAAGCCCCTATAGAGGTTTCCTAAGTCATGGGGGTACTCACCCCGGAGTATAAATCATCCATTTTGGATTGGGCTTTTCCATGAAATAAACCAACCAGCGATAAAGGTGTACCCCCATGACTTAGGAAACCCCCATATGGCAAGCATCCAGCTGGGGGTCCCAGACTTCACCGCCAGTATCTGTGTGGCTTGGGCCTTAGCCGTGGAGATCGTCACCAAGGAACTTCGGAGAATTTGGACAACAAAGTGGAAGGATGGGTACCCTCTGGTAAACTAACACAGCTATTGAAAATGGTGATTTATAGTGGATTTTCTCATTAAAAATAGTGATTTTCAATAGCTACAGTATGTTAGTTTACCAGAGGGTATATCAACTTCCAACTTCAAACTTGAAATATGGAAAGTGAGAAAGTTTAACGGGCGCCCAAAAAATGAGCCCTTTTTTTAGTTGGACGAGTCTTTTTACAAAAACCATTCCGTGCTTCCAGATTTTTTCCCGGTTTTCTTTTTCGAAGCAGTGCAAGTGATGTCACGACCTGAGGCCAATGGGCCAATGGATTCAGAATCGCGTTTTCAAAGCAGCGGTCGTTCCAACCAGACATGGGATTCAATGGGAGTCTTCATGATGTTTAGTGGATTTAAATAGATTTTAATAGATTTTAATAGGATATTTATGGGATATTTACTCATCAATGAAGATTGTTTTTTATGTAAGTGAAGTACCTTCTGGTAATTAACATATGGAACACCACCATGTTTGATAGTTGAATCTATAGAAATGGGTCATGGCTTGCATAGCCAAGGAACTGGGGCACCAGCTTGTATCAGCTCAGGATATTTCATTAACCTGAAATTTGCGGCCTTCTCGGATGATTTCCCTAATCCTCGCCATGATTCCAAGCTTCGGTCACGAATCATAAGGTCGCTACCCCCTACAAGACCAACTTTTGGGGCCCGGCCCTTTTGGCATCACCATGGATTTTCGCCCACGATGTCGTCCCTATAAAAAAACCTATCAAAATTTCCCAAACATGGTGATGAGAAGATATTTACCTATATTTTACCAAGAAAACCCTATAAATTCTGGGAAATCCATACCATGGGAAATCATGGGAAATCCATACCATGGATTTTCACATATTCCCATGATTTCCCATGGTATTTTCCCACGATTTTCCCGTCATCGGATCCCAGCAGAGAGGACCTCCGGGCGCCCCGGGCCAAGGCGTCGGAACTGAAGCTCCGCTCGCCCACCGCCAGCACCACATCAGCCAGGTCTTGAGCCTCTGTGATCCATGAGGGAATGCCATGGTTGATCCGTGAGATTCTATAGCTGGTTGGTGGTTTTAACCACTCTGAAACATATTCGTCGGTTGGGATAATTATTCCCAATCAATAAATATATATATATATACGTATGGAAAATTAAAAAAAAACATCTGGTAATTTAACATAGCTATAGAAAATCACCATTTTTCATGGGTAAATCAACTATTTCTATGGCCATTTTCAATAGCTATGTTTGTTTACCAGAGGGTAGCTGGTTGGTGGATGACCTACCAGTCTGAAAAAAAAATATACTGTTTATTGCTGTTGATCGGTCAGCGCCGCTGTGCAAAGGATAGTTGAATGAACACGTGAACTCGGGTTCTCTAACTGGTTGGTGGTTGACCTACCCCTCTGAAAAATATGAAAGTCAGTTGGGATTGTTATTCTCAATATCTGGAAAAATAACAAATGTTCCAAGCCACCAACCAAACAGGAATTTTACAAGGAGAATCCACTAAAGCTGATCTACTTGAATGTATTGTGACAAATGGATACAAATGGTTGGTGAATTGGGATTTAACAACCAAATGTAGTATCTGTGATGTTGTCGAACTTTGGGAGTTTTTGAAGGGATAGAATGTGATACCAATCTGGCGCCCCAGTTCCGAATCGCTAGGTTGGTGCAAAGATCACGTTTGGTGAATCAACCAGGGCTTATGGCCAACTAACAACTGGGGCACCACCTTCAAACGGAAGTCGTCCTTTTTCGTGGACATGTCTGACACGAATATGAAACCTGAAAACAGGTGAAGTTTCAACATGTTTCATTAAAAAAAGGAACATTGGGATTCTAACCAACCAAAATCATCAGACAGGAGGAATTCTAGCGGTGTTTGCAAGAATTGTGATTTTTTGAGTTTCTAACCCCAAACTCACAATATATCACAACTGTAATGATGCTTGATCTTGGGCCCATCCCATTTTTCACCCAAAGAACATCTAGAGCACACGCCCAAACCACCCATCCAAAGGATATTTTATACTACAACTGAAGTTTTCATATCCCAGACAATCATGATATTTTACACCTCATGTTAATTTTGGATTATCACAATTCTAGGGTGGGGAAAATATGTCATAATTGACATACTAAGGCAATGTTTTCATCCAAAGATTCCACCAAGATACCTCCAAAATCTCCAAAAACCATAGATTTTCCATAGATTTCCCATAGGTTTCCCTAGCTTTTCCTAGGTTTTTCATCCACCACCTCCCCATCCCCAGCGCCTTAGCGCCTTGCGCCAAGGCCGCCAGTCGCCCAGAGATGTCTTCCAGCGCCGCACCGGCGGAACCCATGATGCGGAGGACTTGCAGCTGCTCCTGGCAACGCCATGGAATAAGACTAACCCAATAGTGGTTAATAGTTATTAATATTCATACCATTAATATGGCAATATCATAGTTATTAATACCATTAATTAATCTTTAATAGTAATTTAAGAGTACCCTCTAGTAATTTAATATAGCTATTGAAAATACCCCATTTATAGTTGAAAATACCTCAGTTTATAGTGGTTAATAGTTATTAATACTGATATTCCATTAATGGTCAACCAAAATATAATCCTTAATAGTAATCATTAGTAATCATCGCGAGTTAACCAATAGATGATTAATAGAGGATTAATAATGGATTAGTGGCCAATTAATGGATTAATAATTATGGTCAACCATTGAAGTGTTTAATGGAACTAATATGGAATAAAAAGGGAATAGTCATTAGTATTAATGGAATAATAATAGTGATTGATAGTTATTAATATCAATACCGTTACTATTAATACCATAGTTATTAATACCATTAATTGCTATTAACATTGCAACTTTACTATTAAGAGCAACTATGATATTAATCTGGTTGGTGGTTGACCTACCCCTCTGAAAAATATGAAAGTCAGTTGGGGTTATTATTCCCACTGTATAGAATGGGGAAAAAAATAAAAATGTTCCAAACCACCAACCAGCAATAGTAATAGGAAATGATTAACATATGATATTAATATATGAAATTAAATTAATAGTAACTATGATATTGACTGTAATAGTGTTAACATATGAAGGTTGATATTAATAGTAAATAATACATACTAACCAATGTTAACCATTAATAATATATAATAGGAAATGTAGTTCATTACTAATGGGAATAATCATGGTCAGTAATGGGATTAGTAAGGGAATTAATGGAATAATAATGACTAATGGGATTAGTATTGGTAATGGGCTTATTAATACTGATATTCCATTCATGGTCAACCAAAGTATAATCCTTAATTAGTAACCATCACTAGTTAACCAATAGATGATTAATAGAGGATTAATAATGGATTGGTGGCCCATTAATGGACTAATAATCATGGTCAACCATTGAAGTGTTTAATGGAAATAATATGGAATAACAATGGAATAATCATGGAATAATAATGGAACAATTTCCACGTTCTATTGTTCCATGGATTAATGGAATAATCATGGGACATTGGAACTAGTAATAGTGGAACTAATATGGAACTAATAGATGATTAATAACGGAATAGTAATCAACCAATAAGATAATTAATAAAGGATTAATCAGTAAAGGATTAATACATACAATGGAACAATGGCATTATATCTCTTTGTAGTGCATCAATAGAGGATTAGTAACCAATGGTTACTGAAACCATTAGTTAATCACTAGCGATAACTGATTTTCATGGCAAACCATCAGTGGTTCAATGGTAACTACATGGACACATGTGTATATATATATAGTATAGTATGGTCGGTTCAGTACCTTAATGTATTGATTAAGACTCACTAATGGAAGGGGGAGGCAACACAAGTAATGGAATCAACGGAATAAGAAGGCAACATTCTTTAACCAGTAATAGATGAATAATAGAGGACTACTATCGAGGAATCAGTTATTATGAAATGGTTGACCATGGAAGTGTTAGAGGATTAATTGATTACAGGACTACTATTGATTAACCATTGATTCACCATTCATGGATGACCATTTGTAATTCATTAATGGGTTTACAGAGGATTAGTACCCAATGGTTGATCAATCAATGTATCATGTCATTTACTGCAATCAATGTTGCTAGTGGATACTAGTAGGTAGCTAATGTTAGGGTGAGCTTGCTAATGTTAGTGATAAATAGAACAACACTTCAAGGGAATCACACATGAAATATGGACAAATAGAGGCTTAATTGTTCTCATCATGAATCGTTGATTGGCTAAGTTCACTACTGTAAAACCGTTCATTTAAGCATCATCAACCATTATTCTGGCTGTAACTATTAGTAATGAATGATGATGATGATGATGATGGTGATGGTGATGATGATGGTGATGATTATGATGATGGTTATGATGATAATGATGATGATGATGATGATGATTATGATGATGATTATGATGATGATTATGATATATAAACATATAATGTATTATAATATGGAAATCATTCCATAGGAAATTCCATAGGTATAAACAAGAATTGCACATATCGACTTTGGGCAAATCTCCATTGGGGAAGTCACTTGGGGTTGAATCTTTCAGGATTCCACTGAAAAGTAGTCGCGCCTGGTTGGTGGTTGACCTACCACTCTGAAAAATATGAGTCAGTTGGGGTTACTATTCCCAATATATGGAAAATAAAAAATGTTCCAAACCACCAACCAGATGTATGTATGCATGTGTGTGTATGTATTTATCGTATGTATATAGTTATTGTGGAGAGGTTCTATCAAACATCGAAAGCAAACAAACGAAAAAGCAGACTCAGAGGATTTAATTTTATACCCCAGAAACCAGAAAGATCATCATTATATAATCCATATTAACCCCATGTTTGCCATATAGAAATCAGCATAAACTACCTTAACATCCCCCGCGTCTTTCGCGCAAAAAAACAATGGTCAGACCCTGCTGCGGCCTCCGTGGAAGGCTCCGGTTGTTTGGTATCCATCATCAGCAGGGCCGAGGTGGCAAAGGTATTGGCCTCGGCAGTGGTGCGGTGGCAGCAATGAAATACCGTTTTTTTTGACGAAAACCGTGAACTAAGATGACAAATCAGGTTGAGAATTGGGTTTAACATCAGGTTTGAAATATCAGGATTGACACATTAGGTTTTTCATGGGGTTTAACGTGTGGATGGAAGTATCAAACTTAAAATATCCAGTTAAAATGTGAGCTAACCATGTTTTAAAACATGGATTGTCAGGGTACATCGTGGGAAGTCCATGTTGAGGCAAGTTTTAACCATCTTGAAAATATGAAAGTCAATGGGAAGGATTATCCCATGACTATGGAAAAATAAACCAAATGTTCCAAAGCGCCAACCAGCTATACATAGCTCTGGAAAATTGTCCTTTCGCAGATGATTTACCATGATTTACCATGATTTACCATGATTTACCATGATTTACCATGATTTACCATGATTTACCATGATTTACCATGATTTGCCATGATTTGCCATGATTTGCCATGATTTGCCATGATTTGCCATGATTTGCCATGATTTGCCATGA
>Ga0126342_10004074_pt1 | contig 24663 bp, 24 predicted proteins | sample Cyp1metagenome_FD_92528 | JGI IMG/M metagenome (GOLD analysis project Ga0126342, IMG submission 92528) | Coral microbial communities from Lord Howe Island, Old Settlement Bay, Australia - Cyphastrea 1 metagenome | ecosystem: Host-associated > Invertebrates > Cnidaria > Coral ...
ATCACCTTTCATCACCTTTCATCACCTTTCATCACCTTTCATCACCTTTCATCACCTTTCATCACCTTTCATCACCTTTCATCACCTTTCATCACCTTTCATCACCTTTCATCACCTTTCATCTTTCCATATCTTTCCTATCAACAGGTCGTCGCACTGTCTTGCACGGACATGGCGCGCCGCCACGCCTGCGTGAAGACCTTCACCTGCACGGGCGCTTCCACGGTGTCCTTGCGAATCTTTGCCGCATTTTTGAAGGACCGCGCCAGTCCCTGAAACAGACCGTGACACGTGTGACAAAATGTGAACAGCAAAAGATCAACCAAGCAGAAGCAAATATGAAAGCAAACATGACCAAATTCCAGAAGGCTCAACAAAGCAGGGCAGTTGCACTTCGGCCAAAAACAACCGAAACATAAACGAAAGAAAGACACACCATCGCCATCCATCGCCTTTTGCAGGTCTTTCCTCACTCCCGGTAAGTTGCCATGATAGTCCTGTCGAGTTCCGTGACATGACATGACCACCATTGACCATCTTCATAGTCTTCGTATCACGATGAAAGAGTGATTTTCGAGTTTATACGATATGGCATTGCCAAATATCATCAAGATTCATCAAAAATCCCAGTTTCACAAAGGGCTTCACAAAGGCCCTAAGGCTCTAAGGAAAGGCCCTAAGGCGCCTCTTGCAAGGCCCCAGGGATCTTTCCACGGACGACATACTCGGTGGTTTGTTGCGCAGGCAGCTCGAAGGAATCAAAGTCGGTGCGCATGCACAGTGCTTCCTTCGACAAGTTCGACGGAAAAACAGCGGTAAAACATGGTAAAACAACATGTGCAAATAGCAGTACCTTCCATTCTTATCCATTTTTCCATATTAGCTTTCAATACCCGACACAAGAGAAGAACAACCAAGAACAACCAAGAACAACCAAGAACAACCAAGAACAACCAAGAACAACCAAGAACAACCAAGAACAACCAACTAGAATCAATGAGGGACTGTGTGATCTTGCCTTCGTCTTTGTTGTCCTCGGCGGCTCCTACACATTTTTCAGGGCAGATCTTTTTATAAATTTGATAAAATTTGATAAAATTTGATAAAATCAAACAAGCAGAATCAGAATGAATCAGAAACTGCAGACAGCTTGACGGTCCTGGAAACGTGGCACCCCTTGCTGCATCGTTTGGGCCCATTCCTGGACAATGGGTTGTCCCGCAGCCAGCTGGTCGCCTGTTTGCACCTGGTCGCCAAATCTGGCAATAAGTGGCCATAAGTGCCATCTGTGCCATGACTCTCCTTCTTACCCTCTGGTAATTTAACATAGCTATTGAAAATGGTCATTTATAGTTGATTTTCCCGTTAAACATGGTGATTTTCCATAGTTATGTTAGTTTACCAGAGGGTAATTACCCAACAACTATAGCGGAACAGCACGAATAAAAACACGACTCACCGACTAACCCTTGATTTTTCCAAGGCCGGAGACCTCTGCTTTGCGACATACCATGCCATCATATGCCACCGATGTTTCCGCTGAGGCACAGCAAGGCTGCAGCCTTTGTCCTGTTGGACATCTAAGCAGGAACCTTGAAGCACCCACACCTCAGCAAAAACATCAGACAACATCAACATCAACTGGATTCCATCAAAAACGATGAAGAATTCAGAGGTCTGCCATCACGGCAGGCACGGGCACTCAAACCAATTCCAAATGGTCGAAGGCACCAAATCTCCACCATCGATGCAATTTCTCTCGGCATCTGCTCGTTGGATGAAGACCTCTCCACTGGTGCCCGATTGGATGGGTTTGTTCAGGACTTCCACATCCTGATCGTTTTGACCTCGACTGTTCTGCACTTGAAATTCGTCCAAGCATCAGAATTGAGCATTTTTTCAGGCTGAGACTGGGTGGATTCTTCAAAGGCTTCTGGTAAAGCACTTGGCCAAACGATACTTCAGCACCTCAGAATGGCGACAAGCTTGTTAAGCCTCGCATACACTTCACACTGACCTCCCACCGCCACATTTCTTGAGGTTAAGAATGGTTGAGAACATTCCGTGTTTCGACCTGTTTCGACCAAAGTGAGAGCGCGTCCAGGCACCATCCAGGACTATCACATAGCAGCCAGGCTCCAACTCTTCTGTTTGAGTTTTGCCATCTCCTTCCACTTCCAGAACGCATGCCTCCGGTCATTGGCCAACCAGCTGCAGTTCACCCATAGCAAAAACGAGATACAAAAAAATGCCTCAGTTCGAATAGTTCGATTTCTATCTGTTTCTCACACAGTGCGTGCCTTTGCCAACACGCAGCCAATATCTCCCTGTGGAGATCTTTTCCACTTTGCAACTGCAATGTGAGCCTGACAAATTCCACAAAATTCACAAAATCACAGGAGCAGCATGCTAATGCATGGCTGCGCCTCGGAGATATGTTGTTTGGAGATGTTCTTGGAGCCGCAGGTCAACGACACCTTTCCGGTGAAGTGTGCCACCACACCTTCGCCAGCAGATCCTGCAGAGACAACTTTTTTCCCCTCATCCCACAGCCATCCACAGCCATTCGGACATCGGACCTTCAAAGGCACCACCGGTGTGGAAGGTGCGCATGGTGAGCTGCGTCCCGGGCTCCCCCATGCTCTGCGCTGCAATGGTGCCACTGGGATGGCCGATAGCAGCCAGTTTGCCGGGCGTCGAAAGGTCTTCACCTCAGCGGTGCATGGATCATCGTGGTACATCCTATTTGAGGAAGACCGACTTCTCTGTGACTTATCCAAGGTTTAGCGTTATTCAGTTATTCAACTTTAATTCAGTTCTGGAATGTTGTGAGCCACCTTCACCTTCATATTTAAAATGTGTCTTTCCTCTTGTTAATACTGTTAGTACAAGAACTGATCTCCACTCTCTTGTTGCGCTTATTGTCTCTCCAGGTTGCCGTAGCAGGCGGCGCAAATTCCGTTGCGTTGTTGGCAGGTCAAAGGCGTTCTGATCATCACATCTGGAACCTGAAGTCGTGCACTTCGACAAGCAAAATGAAACAACATGACATACGATTGACATCAACTAAAAATATATTACTATATTATAGTATAGAATGGATCGAAACCCTGGTGCCCTGGCGGTGAAGTGGATATTCATCCCCACAAATTCATGGAATTTATCAATGAAAAACAATTGGAAACTCGACACATCCCCTCAATTCTCCAACCTCGAGGCCATCTTCTTGACATTCCTTCCATTCCTGCGCAATCGCCTCCGCTTCTGCGGCTGTCAAGAGATGCCTCGGCTCTCAAAAATCTCAAAAACTGTTTTCCTGGAAAAAAGGAAACAGAGGAGATTCGAAAAGATTTTGATGTCAAATCTAAAAATGGTTGAAACGTGTTGAAATAGTTTGAAATATAAAACCCTGACCAGAAACTCCACTTCCAAAGTCAGCTCCATTTTTTAAGTCAGCTCAGCTACCCCTTTTGGAACAGCAGCGAGTCATCTTTGGGGTGGAGCACATCGTCCGCCAGCACACGGCCGCGGATCCGATCTGCGAAACTGGCCTCTGCCGCTTTTCGCTTCTCGAAGGCCATAGGCCAACCCTCTGCAGTGCCACAGTCCTCACTGCGGACCTTGGTCGGCAGGTCGGGTGGGTTACTACATGATTACTACATGTTATGTGAAACTAGGGAACATGGAAGATATGGAAGATATGGAAGATATGGAAGAACTAAGCCACTAAGATCCACTAAGATTCACCAAGCTTCTGGACATGAGCAATTTGCATTGGTGCAACAAACATCGAAGTTCGCTTGACACAGCTGAAGAATCCCAGAAAAATGAAGGTTTTTTTACAGTCTTGCCGACACCAAGTCACCACAACTGGGGATGCCGTGAAATCTAGTCGTCGATAGAGGTATCCAGAGTTGGCAGTTCGCAAGGCCGTATCAATGACACCCTGAACATGTCACATGTGCTCAAGAGAAGGCACTGGGAGAGTGTTAATGAGCAATGGCAGCATCAACACCTTTACATCTGTATAAACCTGTCATCGTGCCAATCAAAGGTCATGCTTCCGAGCAGTTTTGCAAATCCTCTGTGCCTCTTGCTTCTTTACATTGAGCACTAATTTTGTAGTTCTGGCAGTCAATGTGAGCTTTGAAGGCTTCAGCCAAAGGTTGTATCGACTCAACTTTCCCACCTTGCGAGCACCATGACCTGAATGGAAGATAGATCCCTCTGCCATATGCACAATATATGCACAACCAACAAAACGACTGGAAATGGGGCAGAAAAATGTCCCTCATGAGGAGAGAAATGGAGGAAGTACAGTATATACTTAGTATATATATATAACATTATGTATTATATTGTATTATATAGAAAATGTATAAGGATTGGGGCAAACAAAACTCCAACAGGGGTTGTTCAAGGCACCTGAGATCAGCATATCTGTCACATTCATACCTTCTCGAAGGCAGTGCTGAATCGGTACCTGAAAGCAGGTCAGCAGCAAATCTTCGGCCAACTTGAAGAACTTTTTGGGAAATTCAGGGATGTTGAGGAACTTCGCAGGCATCTTTCATGTTGTTTCGAAGTTTCCCAAGCGACTTTGACAAAACTTCCAGTCGAATTCGCATTCGCTGGGAGCACCGGGAGTGCTTGGAATCTTCTCAGGGAATTTAACGGGAACAATTCAAACCCATAAAACCCGTGGAGTCACTCAGCTGATTCAGCTGGTAGCTGCTGCCGAGCTACATCGATTAGCTGACCTCACAATGAGGACGAATCAACTCTGCACCAAAACATGCACTGATCATCACACTGATCCGTGAAACTCACGGTGATGCATCACTTGCATCACTGGAGTGGCACTAAGTTTGACTCCAAAGGTGGCACAAAAAAAACGAGATGATCCGAGATGCCTTTTGCATCTGCCATGAGGCCACGCATTGCCAGCAATTGTCGAACTTGAGAGATGTTACCTCGAGCACCACTGGTCGACATCATGTAGACCTCAAGAAGTCAACTGCCTTGCTGCTGGCTGTCAGTTTAGTTCAAAATCATTCCTTGCTGTCATTTTCTGGCATGCGATGCCTTAGCAAAGCACTAATTTTGGGATCATTCCGAAAACATTCCGAAAACTTCAAACTGACAGTATCGTCTACTCATCTAGTCATTCTACTTCTTGTGGGATATTGGGACTTCCATCTAAGCTCCGGGCCGGGTTGTCCGGATCGTTTTCCTCAGCGCATAGAATCATGCAAAAGTAGAAATTGTGGACTGCAAATACTTAGTCTTTAATCTTAGCATACCATTTGAATCCTTTTGACATATTCCAATTCCAATCAATTCCACATGCACATGTTCATATTGTTCATGTCCTGTGGCAGTTGGCATCCCTTATCAACCAAGGAATGAAAGCGAAAGCAATGAAAGCCAGGATCCCAGAGGATCCCAGAGGATCCCACCACTGCACTTCGAGACAGTACTCATTGCATTGAGTACTCATTGCATGTCACACTGGTGGACAATTGGGTGGACAACGGGGTGGACGGTATCAGCATGGTGTCAGCATGGTAGCTGAGGGTCTTTGAAGTTGGTCACTGCCTCATTCTTCACCTTTTCACTTGTTCGTGTCCATTCCTCTGTGACACTCAGGAACTTCTCTACCACGGTGATGTCCCCATTCTGGTACTTGGCCTTTCCAAAATTGACGCTTCCGTCTTGAACCAATGGATCATCAATGATCATCACTGATCATCACTGATGAATGAATCATCATTTGAATCATCAACATGCTCATCAAATGCGGATGAAGTCTGCCTCTGCATTCAACTGCCGTTGGGAGGAACCATCACACAGAGGCGCTTTCTTTTCGGGTACGCTCATGTCCTGAGGCCACAGTCTACAGAAGACACTACAGTTCTCTACGTTTCGTTGCTGTGAAATGGGTCGCGTTATTTTCTTCACAGAGTTTCCCTTTGAACAACTGTGAAGAAAAGGAATCTTAGTACAACTTAGTACAACCTAGTACAGCATCCTCCAGGAATCTTAAGGATATCGATGTGACATCATTGCCAACATGCTGATCATAGAGCTGATCCAAGGTTCATCCACACCTAAAGAGATTCCTGCCCTCGTCGCCTTAGTTTGCCGCGACATCCCAGGTCACTGGTCATGTCTGGTCACACTGTATCATCCTAATATCATCCTTATCTGTCTCTGGGAATTCTGGGAGATTGCGGTGAACGTAGTGAACTCAATCAAACATATCAAACACATATCAAACACTCCGATCTGCCACTCCGATCTGCTTGCGAGAGACCCATCCAAAGCCCACCTCCTTCATGTTATCCAACATCTCTCTGGTATTCTCTTCTCCTTGAATATCTTGAATGGTGAACAGCCAGTGACTCTCCACATCTCAGATCAAGCCGCTAAGTCTGCTCCCCTGCCCCTCGGCTCCGTGAGTTTCCAAATACCATTGGATACACTTCTTGAGCTCCTGCAGGCTTGGACTCCTTACGAAAAACGTGTTAAATTCATGTTAAATTCATGTTACAAGTTTAACTTATGTTGACATCATGTTTCAGACTTCTCTCATGTCCTCTTGGCAAATGTTTACTGACATGTATGGTACTTGCAGTATCAAAGATCAGGGCGCTAGCTTCCAGTTTGTCTCACCGTGTTTCACGAAACGAAACGGTTCGGATCGGTTCGGATCGGTTCGGTCCCTCTTGCCCATGGTGGTCTGGAGCATCGATGGCAGCTTGCCAGCTTGACGGACGATTCCTTGATTGGCTGGCCCTGAACCTGTGTCCTGAACCTGCGTCCCTGTTGAAGAACCACACCTTTTTGCGCTTTTTGGATGGAAATGTGCTCTTTTGCATGTAGGTTCATGATGATTCACACATTTTCACACATTTTCCTCAGTGTCTCTGCCGGGGTACTCCTTCCTCTGACGGCAAGGCAAAGAACCATCAATCCTGAGGTAGTGACATTGAAGTCTCAACATGAAGGATTTCAGCTGTGACAGTCTGAATCGTCTTATGGTCTGAAATGGTCTGAAGAACGTGGTGAAATTTGGTGAAAAGTTTCCGTAGCGTCCGCACCTTGTGTTTTGGAGCTCTGCCAACTCCATTGATTTGCAAATCTGGAGGATCTGGAGGATCTGGAGGATCTGGAGGATCTGGATCTGGAGACCTGACACGACATGACAGGCCAAGAAAAGACCGACATGGCCATGATATGACCGTGGAATCCGATGGAATCCGATGGAAGTTTCTCCATGTTTCTCCCATCTCAGGCTGCGGCGTCTCTGGAGTAAGGACAGCCCTGAAGCCGCAGAGGCCTCATAACCATCATAACCGTCATAACAATCCGACAGGAAACCTAGAAGGGCGCATTGAACCGCATTGATACACTAGGGAGGCTCTTATCTTTGGGTAATTAAAAGATATGAAAAGTGTTGCCAGCTCTTTTTCTTCATGTCAGCTGACTGAAACAAATCGAAGAGTTGTGCCAAAGCTTTAGGCAACTCCCTAGCAGCTTCTATATAAGTCGTTTGAAGGACAAGTCTGCTGCCAGAACCGAAGCTGTCTGAATTGAAACTCAGAGCACTCCAAAGGTATAGAGCCAAGGCACACTGCAGCAGACAGCGCCATGAAGACAGTGCAAGGTCAAGCCATGTTGAAGCTCAAGCCAATTGACATAAAGTGACACAAAGTCAACTTCTTTTGAGTCTGGATTCATCTTGTTGCTTCTTGTGGCTCGTGAATCTTATGTTTTCTCCGAAATGTGGTTGCTTTGTTCGAGTCCTTCTCTTTGATTGGAAGCATTGCGCTGAGTGTCAGCATGATGTTCTTTGCTTTCATCCAATCGTGTCACATGATGCCTAATACCATGAGCTGGACTGATCGGCGGCAAATATGTTGCCGTCTTCCTCACAAGTGAGAAACGGGCACTATCGGGCACTCCTGGAAAGAATGAATTGGTCCTGACATGTTGGAATGCTGTTGATGGCTTTGATATGGCTTTGATTTCAGGACTGTCAGGACTGGAAAAAGATCAAAAACTACTTGGGTCCAAACTTTTTCTCCAGGCTGGGTACAGAGCCCTGGCTTGGAAAAACATGGGAAAACCATGGCAACTGCTGGCATGACAGCAAACCTGGAAGGCAACCTAGCAATTCGTCAATATTAGTCTTTGTGCGTTTTACCGTTTTACCTGTTGTGCAAGTAGATGCAAGAATCCAAGGAGAAGATGGAGTTCCAAAAAAATTGGGGCATAACGCCCCAAACCACATCACAACTGTGCACCAGGAAAAAAATCAACCAACATAATCCAACCATAATCCAACCATATCCTTATTAAGCTATCTTCGATTTGAGACCACGACTCGCATGATCTCGCAAGGTGCCTCAGGAAGTTGTTGGGACACTTCCTCAAGGAATCGCTCTCGCACCTCCGGACCTTGGCGGAGACGACTTTGCCAAGCTGCCAAGCGGAGCCGTGGCAGCCGTGGCCATTGAGACATTGAGACTGGAGCCACCTTTCTCAATGGCCTTGCACAGAATGCACAAAAGTTGTCCAAGGTTGCACAAATATGCGCAATATGAAGAATATGAAGAATGTTCAATTCAAGAAATGTCCATTTCAACCGATTTCAAGCTACGTATTTTGACGACTGTATGACATGCAATTTCTTCGAAGCCTGCAGGACGAGCTCATTGGCTCTTTTCTGTGCAGCCTCGTCGCCTGTGGACCGACCTTGAATCGAAATTGTCGTAGTCTTTTTGTCTTTGAGCTTCTAATTTCGACTCTGACTTTAAATACTTTAATGAATCATAATGAATCTAAATATTCTAAATATATCTAAATCATCAATCTGATTTTGTTTTGTTTTAACTTCAACGATTATGACTGTTCTGACATGTTCTGACTTTCAACCTGAGGCGATAGGAACGCATCGAGTTGCCAACTGATCATAGCTAGCCGGTAAGCTTCTTGAAGTTCAGGCCTCAAGATTCTGATGAGTCTGGAGCATCGTAATCAACATCCATTGTTTGGTCGGTATACTGAGTATACTGAGACCTTTGCGGCATATTCTTCAACGCCACCTCAGAATCCCATCCGAATTCTTTCCCATCACCAGATTTGGCTCCCGCTTTTTTTCCTTCGATTTTCCCAGATTTTTCCCCTTCTCCACCACCGCCGAGCGTCCGCAAAGTCCTCCGGCATCGCTTCGCCGGGTTCGCCGGGCGCGGCCTCCGGCTCGGGCTCAATCTTGCCATCGAAACCTGAGTTGGTCATCAGTTCAGAACGGGATTCGGGAGTTAGTAAAGCAATAGCTGATTTAGCTGGTTGATTCGATCCGATGGTGGATGTTTTGGTGCGATTGGATGGTTCTGATGGATGATAAGTTGTAAACATGCTTGAGACCAAAACATCGACAGATTGTTTGGTACATGTGGTACTCACCAGGCGAGTCGATCGTGACAACTGTAGCAAACTAAGAGCAGAAATGAAAAGATTCCAGATATTCCAGTAACAATAGACGAACGACCCAAAAAAAAACAAACTGCGCGAATTCGCAAGCCAACAGGGGCTTAAAAAAAACGCCATCTGAGATTCCAGCGGGAATAGTCCAAGTTGTAGTTGCTACTGGCACATTGCAGCCACGTTTTCTCAATTCTAATAGCATGGGGTTGTCCAAAAATGTCCAAAACGGGGTATCCCTAATTTTGATTGGTTCGTTATGATGTTTCCTAGTCAAATTGCCATGTTTGGAAATATAACTGTATACCGATACCATCATTTTCAGACAGCCCATATCTCTAAATGTGCACATGAGTTCATCATTAGCTCAGTACACCATCCACTTGCTCTCAATCTCTCAGAGCAACTCAGATCCAATAGAATCGAGCAAAAACAATGTCATGTGCATGGAATGTATTTCACGCACCTCTCCATTTGTTCAAGAAACTGGAACAAACCAAAATTAACCAATCAAGAAACTTCAAGAAACTCTCAAAATTTCTCCGGTTGAAAGCATCTCTGCACATCTCTGCACCTCTTCCCTGGCCCACGTGGCATGGCTAACGAATCTGCGGTGCAATTGCGCCGTTACACGCCGTTACGTTCCACCCTCAGGCTCTGAGCAGATGGAGTTGGCGATAGTGACTCCGATAGTGATGGATAGTCGGATCGCAATCACTCGCGGGTTCAACGCTATCATACGCTATCTGTTCATGGTATATGTTCATGGTTTGTCCATGTTTTTCCTTTCATACAACACAGCTGGAGCCATCGAATCAGAGATCTGCATGCAGAAACCTGCAACGCTTTCCTGAACCATGACGCACCAATTTCAATCACCTCAAAAAGAGACACAAAGGGGGCGACATATGGTGCAAACTGTGAAAACTTGCACCTTGGTTCACAGCTCCATCAGACTCAAGTCCTGGACACTTTTCAACGCATCTCGCCCCGTAGCAAAAGCTTTGTTTGCTCCACTGGTAATGCCTTAGACTTTGAAAGAATTTAAGAATGCCATGTAGCTGCATGGGAAGAATGAGTACTTTTTATGGAAGTCATTCGTTCAATGTTCCATGCACTCAGGCCCAGGCCTTGTGCGGACAGTCGTGGGGGAAGACGAAAAGTCTTCCACGAATAGGAGTGACCTTGGAACATTTTGCGACATCGTTTGGATTCGTTTCAGAGTTACATCATGTTATATCTGGACTTTTGATGCCTTTTGTGCAGTCGCGCTGTGTTGTGATTCTCCCAAGCTCCCCACTTTGGCCAAATCATCTCCTTTCAAACTCTCCAGCAAAACGGTCTCACCGCCGCCATGCGCACCATCTGCTATATCCCTAGCAGGGTCTTTGAGATACAGAATGAAGGTATGTGTTGTACGCCTTCCAGTGCGCCAATCACGTCTTGAAAGATCAGTGTGGGGTGCCAGAAATCCATCTTTCTCATAATGTAGAAAGCGCATCTGAGGCATTGCTTCGACGCCTGAAAGGACAGGCATCCCAAACCACTGATCAGTCGACCCTGCAGTTGCAACCAGGACAGGCATCCACAATTTTACCATCTTGTACCCAAATATGACAATTGGATTCAATTTGGCTGCTAGCAAGTTGCAGGTGCACGATGTCCTGCAAAGTGCCAAAGCTCCAAAGAGTTGCTGAGAAATGATCTTCAAGGCATCAAAAAAGTAACCTTGGACGACTCGCTCTGAAAGACTTCCTGATTCTCATGAGTACTGCATGTGCTTCTGGAGAATTTCAATGAAAGGTCTTGCGAAACAAAAACAATAGGATCAACACATTGCAGAAGTACACCAAAAACAGCGTGCCCTCAATTTCCTTAAAGTTGAGAATGACTGAGACGCTATGGAAATTGGTTTCTCATTGGTTTCTCCTTGTTTCCGTTCAGCCAGGCAGCTGCGCCGTGGTGCAGTTGCCAAGCGGCTGCGATCTGTGCCCCGCCCTTTTGCCCGGCGATCCTTAGGGACACCCTGCATGGCTAGATGTCCTGCTAAGTATACCATAGGCTCGCCAGGGCCGGACTTGGAATCAACTCGTATGGAAAGGCCCGAGATGTAGGGCTCCATCATGGATTCATAATATTCAGATTTATATATAGATTTATCAACAATAAAATATCATGACATATGTGACATATCCATCCCGATTTGTCGTGACAAAGCCAAGACAGAGCTCCTCCGGCGCATCGGCCTCCGAAAAAGGTGCTTGGGGCAGAGTTGTCCACAGATCCTCCAGCAACCCCCCAGGGCCCTGTGATGAAGCTGGAAGAGGTGGCAAAATGTGGCAAACTGTGGCAAACTGTGACCAAATGATCAATCAACTGATTCATTTCATAGTGGAATCTCCTTCCAATGTTTCAAATTAGGCTCGCCTCAAGCCATTTTAGGAAGGACTCATGGAAGGCATCATCGACCTCAAGGATGCAGCAGGGAACTGTGAATGCAGAAACTCCAGCGCCTTTCAAACATCTTGGAAGAACTGAGAGTCATACGTAGCAGGCACCCAGAGCCTTCTGCTCGCTTGGGAGTGGTAGTGCCACAGGCGACCTTGTGGATTTGAAAACGTGGTAGCACTTGCATTGGATGAGCGATTGAAAGATCCCATTTGTTCGACCAGATCAAATTCTATGTCATCTCTGTTTGAAAATTAGAGTCGTTGGGAAATTACTCAAGAAGCTTAGCTCCGCACCCTTGACGCAAAGGAAAAACACAAGCACCATCAACACTTCCTTAGGTATTTCGCTTCATCGGAATCGTGAAAGGCTTGTGGGCAATCCTCATCATAGACCTAGCTCATGTGATTCAGCAATCATATGTGGAAACAGTTGGTCCCATCTTCAACATGGCTTCCGCATTTTGCACAATATAAACATTGCTTCAACATGACACAACATGACACAACATGACACTTGTGCTGAGTCAAGCTGAGTTCAAATCCACAGCAGCTCCACTTCCAAGTCTTCCAGGACTTCCAGTTCTTCAGCAGCCGACACACGGCTCTGCGAGACGAAGAGTTGACAGCGCTTGCAGCGCTCGCATCATAGGCAGTGACGCCACCGTGGCACGGGAGTGAGGCATCTGCACCCCAGGACAGGAGCACCTTCTGAAAACGTCTCAGCCGCTGGTGTCAAAATGTTTCAACCACGAAAACTGATTATATTATATAAATTATATAGTTGTCATTGACGGGGATCATCCCATCCCAAAGAAATCTGAGTAAAAACATGGAAAATCACCAGGGGTCCGTCCAATCTGTTCAATCCATGGCGAACCCATCCAACCTACTCAGATTCCATCAGTCGTCCATCCAAAACGGACCTGGATGGCTTCCAAATGACCTTCCACCGCAGCCAAGAAAAGCGGACTTTGGCCATATTCCTCAACTTTCACAAGCATGTCTTGTTCCAAAAGCATGGAAGTTCTTGCAATATCTTGCAATGTCTGGACACTTATGACATCTTGTGACACTTCCAAAAGTCATCAAAAGTTAGAGAAAAGCAGCGGCAGTGGAGCCAAGGCTCGTTGACCGCGTCCACGTCGGCACCAGCCTCCAGCAGTGCCGATAAGCGCCGCGCGTCGCCCACTTCGGCGGCCACGCGCAAGCGCTCCAAGCGTGTGGCACGGCTTAAGCCCAGCTTCTCCCAGGCCACCTGGCTTGGCAAATGATAGGAGTGCAATTGAGACAATGAAGTCAATTGAGACAGAAAAAATATAGAGAACTAGAGAACATTAAAGAACATATTTAAAAACCCATGAAAACCCAAGGGCTTTGTTGAGGCAAACGGTTTGTATCCCTTCAATCTACGCAAGTTCAATCAACATCATATCATATCCACAACACTACCGGACCCCACCAGTGCCTCATGTGGGCTCAATGCTCGAAACGCGCCGGCACGTTTGCCCTTCTGTTTAGCCGGCAGGTCTTGCTCCTTTAAGGTCAAATTGCCCGAGCCAATTCAAGGTCATTTTGAAATCCAGAGCTGAGGTTTTATGTGTGCCATAACTTTCCTTCACCGGCCATCAATGAAGTTGCGGGAACATGTTGAAACATCGAGACTGTCTTGATCTGATATTGCATACTGATGATTCTAGCTTGAATCACGGACTTCTGGCTTCTAGCTCCGAAATGAAGATCGAAGACAAGATCATCGCTGATGGCTTCTTCATACTTTCTTTTAAAAAAAAAAACGGGAAATCTGTTGCTAAACTACACATTCCACGGCAGAACTGTCACCTTAAATAACCAGTTCCATCCAGTTCCCCACGGCTCCTCCAAATCCTCTGGAAGTTCTTTCCAACGCTCCAGACTCCGCACCTTCCGTTGCCGGAGCCACGGATCCCACGACGGTCTCAACGGTGCAAAGCGCGTCGCAAGGTGACCAGGTCTCGACGGTCTCAACCAATCGAAACACGAGAACTTCCAGAACTTCCAGGACTTCCATCCGACTTTCCATCCGACTCGTGGCTCTGAAGGTGTCCATCCACAGTTGATGCACTGGGTAGCTTGGGCGGCGTTCACGCAACCACAACTGTGACAACTTTGACAGTTCGATTGAGATATCCAGGGAGGTGCCCGGTCACAGCGGATGATGCCGCGACGTTGCGCCAGGAATTCCATGGTATGATCTTCGAAGGTCAGATTACATCGTGGGCAAATCAGTTCGGGCAACCGACCAAAGTTGAAATTTTGAAACTGGCGCCACGGGCAACTAGCACAACAAACATGACTGCAAGGTGAAAAGAACGCAAGTGCTTTCTTCCCACAAACACATGTGGCATCTTCTGGCACATGTTTTCGTAGGCGAACAGCTGCTCTGGCCAACCATGCTGCATAAGCCCGTGGGAGTTTCTCCCAAACCGACATATCAACTTCTCCCTGAGAGGGATCTGCCCCAGCTGTCATCAAGGCACAAACGAAACTGTCACGACCACGCCATGCTGCAAAGTCCAACAGAGTCGTGCACAACGAGGAGCCTCCGAAACACCACGGTGCTCGATGGAGGTCGTTCAACTCCAACGATGCCAATCGACTGATGCCAAACTGTTGGACTTCTCCTTGGTCGATGGCCAAAAAAAGGGACTCGGCTTCAGCATCGGTCATTTGCCTCGCACAAATATCACAAATCAGCGTGCCAAAATTGTCAAACGACAAATTGACTTGAATATACTTGAATTTAATGGTGCAACGTCAAATTCAATGTCGCGTTCAATGTCAAGTTGCCATCCAATTGTCATTGTCTAACTTCTTGGATCAGCTTGAAAAAGTCGAACTTAAATGGAACATAGCATGAAAAGTAAGAAAGTGTCAAGTACGGAACAATGATGAACAAATGATGAACAATGTGTCAATATGTGTCAATTTCGATTTCGAAGCGCCATGCCTCGCCTTCTTTGGGCTTGACCACTCTGCACCAAATGCTTCGCTTTCCGTGCGTCCAATCGACACTTTTGTTCACGCCCCATTTTGGAAGGCCCAAACAACCTCAGACACCTTTCTTGAATTCTTTAAACTAAAAGACGAACAGAAAACAAGTTAAACTGTTCGATGTGCAATCGAGAAATGAGATTGAAAATCCGGTTGAACATTTGATCCCACTAAATCTCTTTGAAGACGCCTGTAAGTGCGTCTGTATGTGCGTGTAAGGCTGCTGCAACACCGTGTCTTTGCACGTTGTGGCAAGCCGAAAACTCACCCAGCCATGGGTCTGACAGATATCCTTTGGCAAAGATGCAATAGCATGCGGTTGCGAAAGACTAAGTCTGTTCACGTCAGATTGGTTCCATCCGACTTCAACTCCCGACATGTCACCATGTTGCCGAAACAAACCCGCACTGACTCCAAACATCAAACGACAGACCATTGGCAAGAATAGTGGATGTGGGAGAACAAAAAATCTCTTGCTGCACGCCGCAGAAAAATGAATGTCAAATTGACCATATTTCAATTTTGTTGGTTACCCACCACCATAAGCCGGCCGACCACGACCACGACCATGACCATGACGATGACCATGACGATGACGACTACTACGATGGTTACTACGACTACAACTACGACTACTTAAGGAAGCCCCCCCCATCTTGAAGAAGCCCCCCCCTCAAAGACCCGCCCCCCTTTTAAAGCTCCTTCAAACCAGGCCCCCATGTTCTAAGCCCCCGCCCTTAAGAAGTCTGGCACCTCAAAAGGGAGGTCTGGCCATGGCCCAAGATGGGCCAAAAATTGGCCTCAAAGGCGCTCGACCTCAACTGTTACGCTGCCTTTAAGTATTGGTTGGTAAATGTCCCGTTTTGATTTTGAACATCACCTTCAAGTATGTGAAGTATGTGTTGGAGACTATATCCTCAATATTGGGATGATGTTTTTCAGACATTCACAAACCACTGTATTCTTCTACCTCTGTGTATATTGCAAAGAAGAGAATCAATGCCCGAGTGCGCTGATTGCAAGACGTTTTTCCTGGTGGCGTGTTCCTGTACAGTGTGAGCCATGCCACAGTGCAGCCTTTGGCTATCTGTGCAGCAAAACCTCATTGAAGCATCCCTCAACTGCATTTCGCAAATTGTGTGGGCAGAGAAGCTGCGCTTATGGTTTTGGAGCATTCCTTTTTTTTCACTACGCCTTCAATGGATCTAATTGATTCAAGTTACATGTTTCAATGAATCTAAACCAACTTGCTAGTGCTGGCTGCCCTCAGAAGCGCCCGGAACCCGTCGCTTTTAAGCATTTGCTGGTGTGCATCTTTGCTCCTGGCCGCGAAAACAACATGTCTGGGTGATACAGTATACTCATTGCTGTTGATTGGATGCGACATGATGGGACTATGGTCTGCTGTCAATTCCAACTCCTGAATCGCATGAAAGTTCTCCTTTTGTCGCTTCTGTCGGTCGCCATAAAACTTGTGTTCTGGCAAAATTCCAAATCTCTTACTCTGCAGTGGGACGAAATCTAGACTCTAGACTCGCTCATTGATCCCATGTTCAGAGTGAATCTGTTCGCTTTTTGGTGCCGATCCTCCAACACTTCCTTGCAAATCTGCTCCAATTTGGATGGAGGAGCCAGCTTTTTTCCGAGCCACCTCTCCTTCTTGCCCTTCAGGATTTCTTGGAGCTGTTTGGCCACATGTTTGTAGCTTTTTTTTGCTGAAGTCTGAATCTTTGCAGCTTGGCATTCTGAAGTCTCAGGACTGGGGACTGTGCGGTGAGCTTCAATCTTCTGCAAGATCTCATCCACTTTTTTGTTGAAGCCCTTCTTGACAAAATCACGAATTTTGGGGCAGTTCTTGTTGCAGGCATCCAGGAGGGCCTCCCATGAAGCCTTCTCTCCTCCTTCCCAGGTCCAGCCCCCCCAAAGATCTTTGCAGAAAAATGCCGCGCAAAGCACAAGACCAAGAGCGCCAACTCCGGTACCAACAAGCGCTGCAGCACCTGTGAAGTATGCTGCTGCGCCAGCTGCAAAGGCGGCCTCCCCAGCTGCAACCCCTGCACAGATTGCACCAGTTCCAAGACCACCGCCCACCAAATATTGCCAAAATGAAAACTCCAAGTGCTGCTTGAGATCCATATCTTTTGTTCCCATTTTCTTCCACAGGGTCACTTTGAATCTGTCAAGGGCATCGGCTTCATACTTGCTAAGGTCATCGGCGATCAGACTCAGTACCTGCTTGTTTGTTTCTTCCACAATGGCTCTCACTGCTTCACCTTTGTTCTCAACTTTGGGATTTCTCTCTTTATAGCTTTGGAAGACTTTACGAAACTCTGCAGGCATGCGACTGATGGCGCAGGTGTCTCGACTGAAGGGCTTTTGAGGTTCATATTGGAGGATGCCGCGGTCAGTCCACTGCACATGGAGATAGTTGTCCACATTTTCGGAAAAGTCCTGCTTGAGTTTCTCACCAAGCTTTTTCAGATCATCCAAGTCTTCTCCCTCCAAAAGCCGCTGTCCATCTTCCTGGTGGATCTCGTTGATGATGGTTTGAGTTGTTTGATTCTGAAGTTCCAGCAGCCTGCATTGGTGAAGTGGGGTTGCAATGCTCCTCCCCAAGCAAACCAAGGCCTTGAAGAACTCAGATAAACCATCCTGAGCTGCCTGGATCTCCTCTTTAAATTCAGGAAGTTCATCGAAGTCTCTGGAAGCCCAGAGTGCATCGACATCGGCAAAAAATGGACAATGTGGGATGCCGGCTTCCTCCAGCTTGTCAAGCGTGAGATTCACCAAGTCCTTTAGGCGCCCTGTCAAACCTCCCGGATTTGCCATCTTCCAAGTAGTCCCTCTGGATGTCTCTTCCAATTGTTTGAACTTGGTAAAAATGATGACCGGGGGAAACATCATCTCAACATTTCGGGTCAAGAACTGCAAAAGCTCAAAGCCGTGGTTGCCGAAGGGTGATGCGGACTCCACATTCACAATGAAGCAGTACAAGAAGCACTTCTCAGCGAGGATGGAGGCCAGATGTTCTTTGAGACCTGGCGAATCCAAGCCTGGTGTGTCCACAAGTACTTCAGAAGGGTGGATTCCAAAGATTTTTTCGTGTATTCCAGGGACCACGTTGAGCAGGTAAGGAATCTCAACCACGAGCCTCTTGAAGGCATCTTTCGTTCCAGTCAATTTGCGCAAGAGTGAAGGGATTTTCTCTTGCAGTTCTTTCATGGAACTCAATGTCATCGATGATGGATCAGCATGGCTCTCGTAGCTAGAAGCCTCCCCATCGGGGTGCCCTGTCAAGCGGACTGTGTCGATTCTTGCACGTATCTGTTCATGCATCTTTGCATTGTAGGCAAACATAGTCACCGCAGATGTGTTTTCAAGGGCTGCAGATGGGAGCATGTCTCCTTTCCATTCTTCGGGAACGGAATGAGCAAGGAGACTGTTTGCCAGAGTCGTCTTGCCGCTGGAAACCAAGCCTGCAATCACATAGTGCAAGTCCTTGTCGGTGAGAAGCCGTGCCCACTCCTTCTTGTAGGAAAAACTGATCTCGTTGAATCTGGCTTTGCGCCTCTCATCACCCTCCGTAACCAAAAGCAAAGAAAGTAACTCGGACAGACCGGCATGGAGCTGGGCCAAATGGCCTGCGGGTTCAAGTGGTCGAGAATTCAAGGGCAACCAGCCTTCCATGCGCCTTAAGTCCTCTGTTGGGACTGTGCACATGGTTCCATCAAGCAGGTCTACCTTCCAAAGTCCATTTTCGTTTCCAATGACTTTTCCAACTTTCCTGCGGCTGATAATCTCCACACAGTCATCCTCTTTCAGGTCAGATGAGGAAAGCGTGCATGGCGGATCTTCGTCAGAAGAGGCTGATGTTGATGATGTTGATGTAGTTGGCGGACTTTTGTTTGAAGATGATAGCTTATCAAGCTTGACTCGAATTTCGGCAATGTGCTTCTGCCAATCCGTCCCACCGTTCTTGTCAAGGTGATTGACCACTTCATGGACTTGGTCAACAAAGAGCCTTTTCTTCTCTGCGAAGACAATGAGCATCTCAAGAACTGTTGACATGGCGGTCCCATTGACGCCATCTGACAAACAAGATGGGCCGTTCAAGCGGCAACCGCGCTTCACATAGGATCTCAACGCTTGGAATGCACTGCATTGGTGATCAATGTTCTTGGCATTTGTGAAGTTCTGGAGTAGAGAATGCATGCCATCAGAGCTAGCATGGCCACAGGACGCCATCGTGTGAGAATTTATGGGGTCTTTAAGAAAGTTCAGGCCCAACAATTCTGATCCATGCGATGCTGATGGCTCTTGAAGTCAGAAGGCTTTTCAAATATTTCAATGCTGTGGTTTGCAGAAACTTGAAAGCTCTGAGATACACATGACTCTTGCAATCTCTGGCGCTTGTAAGTGCGTTTTGACAGAAATGGCTGTGGATCCAGGTGCTGCTGTCTCACATCACAAGTCTCAAAACCTACAACAAGGCAGGGACAAATGCATCTGCATAAGCTCAAGCAGCTCAACACAAACGTGAATAATGGCCTATCATGGCTTATCTTATGTGCCAAATAGTGACTCATAGTGTTCGAAAAGTCACTAAGCATCGGACATAGGAGTCCTCTCCTGCAAGCAACGGTCATCATGGGCCATACACCCACACCTGTGCAACGGAGAGCAAACCGTCTTGGTTGATCGCATCGAAGACTCTCGCATGAAAGGCTCGAAATGGTTTCATCAATCATCAATGTTGCTCTTTGTTCATAAAATAAGTATTTCGCCGCAAGCCTGACACAAATTTGGCCCGTTCATAATCGATGGTCAGTTAGGAATCTGCAAAAGGGCACGACCTCAGCAAGTCGGCTTGGGGATGCTGGAAGGGAATTCACGCCTTCCTGAGGTGCTTCCCCCAATTTTTTCGCTGCTGTGCTGGGTTTTTGGCTCAACTTGTCTGGCCTCGCTTCGCTCTCAGGACCACATACCTCAGTCTGCAGAGAAAGAGTCGTGAGTCATACTGAGGTGATCGGAAGTGATGTGAGTGGTCGAAACTTTGAATGTGACTGAATATGGCATAGTGTGGCAGTGCGGCAGATAAATTTCTAGAATGGTGGTGCACCATGAATATCAACTTGTGAAAATCAAATCGGCAGCAGAGATTCACGTGGCATGTGAAGCTACATGAAGCTACTAATCTTTCCAGGTTAGCTTTCGCCCTTTTTTTGCGCAAATCAAACAAGCGCAGCCAGGGTCTGTGCACACGATATGGCTGCCACATGAGAAGTCCTGGGGCATTGCGACATGACTGCCGTCCAACAAGCTGCTGGTTCAGCCTTTGCATGTCTTTGCATCAAGATCATCAAGATGGAGTTGTCTTTCTCAACATCTGCGGCATATGTTTCTTGATCACCGCATTCTTCCATTCTTTCACGTCTTCGAAATCATGCAGAAAATCCGAGACCTCTGAGTCATACTTGCGCGGGACTGTAAACTGGAAAACCTCATCAGAAGGTGACAATCCATTCACAGCAATGGCCATCACTATGTCAGCATATGAAAACTGGTCGCCAACCAAATACTGGCCCTTGCCACTTCGAAGGGCCCCTCGGATCTTTTGGACTGCTTCCAAAGCCACACTGCTTTTGCTCTGTTGGTTTTCATTCCGATACTTGAAAGCAAAGATTCTCACTGCCACCTTCATGATGATGGTGACCAAGAATGTGGGTAGTTTCTTCATCCAAGGTGGAGCCAATACATCGATGGCCGCCTGTACATCTGTCGTTGCCACCTTCACAAAAGCAGCTCGTCCAAACTCCAAGAGGACATCGCTCAAGGCATTCCAAGGCCGAAGCTTCGACATGTCCACGGCTTTGTCAGATGATTTAGATTCAGATGTTGATGTAGTCATGGCCCATTCTGCAATATCCAAAGAGTCCAACAAAATACGACTTGGCTGGTTGGGCGTGTTCAAGATGGCAATGGGAACTGTGAGCCGACTCCAGAAACGACGATGCCATGGCCATAAGCCCAACTTATACCGAAGCCATACCTCATCAACCATAGGTTCAAAGGGTCGTCGATGAAATGGAATGCCACAATGATGCAGAATCCACAAGGCCTTTGCAGTCCATGGAGAGCCCAGCAAAGATATCAACTCAACTGTCGTTGAGATCGTTGGGTTCCCTTTCTCCATGTGGAAAACGTCAGCGAAGCGGAAAACACAGAAAGCTCTTTGGCCTTTTGAACTCTGATGGTTCGATGTTCACCATCCACACCTGGTTCTGAGCCAAATCTACTAGTCAAAGGAGTCAAACACGTGAGGTTTCGATAGCCGGCCTAGCGCTATGGCAGCAACAAGAGCGGTGATATGAAGCTTCATCTCAAACACACTGCAATGCAATAACCACAGTATTAACCACAATAACTGCAGAATAACTGCAGAATAACTGCAGAATAACATACGATAACTGTATAGATCTGTATAGTAACTGCAATCCTTTGAGTCTCTGAATGTCTCTGAGTCTCTGACCCACGAGGCCGTTGTGTCGTTCGGTTGTAGCGGCACAGGGACTCCACTAAGGTGTCCAACAAGACCTGGCGCAACCAGGTCAGGATCATGAAGGATCCGAAGGATGCGGTGAAGAGATGTGATTTCTGTGATTTCTCCAGCCCAAATGTGGATTTCCAATTTCTACAGATGTGGAATGATGTGGAATTAGTTTGGAGAAGACTGTAGGATACTGTAGCTGTGCAGAATTGTGCAGATGTCACCGAATGCAGATCGACTGTAGATATGCTGAGATCCCAGCCCAGTGCGGAGGTAGTCTCTGCTGATTTGTGTCCAAAATCAGCACATGGCCATTGCTCCAGCCTGCCAAAGGGCTCCAATGGCCACCGCCCAAACGAATGTAGGTCACCTCATTTAAGGCGAAGCTTTGTGGGTTGGCAAGCCATGCATCAAACGCCATGAGATGCCATGAGTATCTTGCAATGTCTTGCAGCTTTCCAGGTTCCCTTTTTTTCTTGGCTTCAAACCAGGATACAGATCGGCTCACCTGGCGACACACGACAAAAAAACACATCTCCAGCCCAAATCCCCAAAAGCGTGTTTCCGTTCAGCCCGAAAGACGTGTTTCAGTCTGTTTCAATAGCGTGCCACATACCTTGCTCGAAGGCAGCTGCCAAGTCTTTCAGCAACTGCTCTGCAATCTGCACCTGGAACACTGCAAAGCTTTCGGCGGAAACGACAATTGCGGCTTCGGCTGCGGCTCAGTCGAATCATTTTTTGTTCGCCTCTGGTCAAATCTCAGCTTTACACACAGGGAGCATCGGCGCTGAACACGACTAATTTATCGGCATCTATCAGCATCTATCAGCATCTATCTGCATCAATCGGAATCTATGAGCAGCATCTAGGGGCCTGGACATGAGCCCATGGGCCCACATGGTCCAGGCTTGGCGCAGGCCTCGCAAATCTTCACAGATCTTCACAGATCTTCACCGTTCACAGGTCCATGTCCACGTCATCACAGGGGTCCACCTTCTGTAGCTCCTGTCACCCTGTCAGCGTGTGCTTCCCACGTGTGACGTCCATCGGCGATTCCCAGCTCCCTGGTATCGTAGGACCATGTACGACCCGTAGATCGTAGGCTTCACGTCACCAGCAGATTCCAAAATCGCTGCGTGCAAAGCACCGAGGCCACCACACCTAACACATCGCGTCAAAGAATTGATAGATCTTTCGATCATTGAAAGAGTCTGTCAGTGTCTGTCGCTTTATTTAGAATTGTAATGAATCATAAAAAAGATATGCGAAGGACTGCAAAGTGGAAAATGATGTTCATTTTGAAGTTGATTTCTTGCACTTCTGCAGGAATCGTGTGCCGTCAACAGAGGGCAGGACGCAAAGGTACTGCACTCTGGCTTGGAGTCTCATCCTTATCGCTGTTGTCCTCCAGGATTCTGGAAGCTCTTTATGAATCTAGATTGGCATATCTTGTAATGTCTTCTAATCAGCTCTAAGGTGTAATTTTCAAGTATGAACATATGAACTTAGGCGCTGATGCAAACAATGAAGATCTGCGAATGTGGCGAATGTGATAGGATGTTCCGCCAAGTGCAGAAAAAACCTAAGCTGTCCTGCGGAGTCCCCAGAAGGAGCCTTGCTTCCCGCTCCTGGGCACCAACACTGCTATTTTATATAGTAATGTTGCTTGATAAATCTTGATAATCTTGATAATCGTGATGTTTCTTGTTTCAAATGTACAATGGTTTTAGACATTTTTAGACACTACATGATGCTACCAATGAAGTGCATGACATGCCAAAATATGCCAAAGTGCCGTCAAAGTATCCTCCAAGCTGCAGGCTTGATGAATGCCCAGACCAGACATTTGACACAAATCCGGTTGAGCTGACCAGAGTCGGATGTCGACGTTCACAGAGGGAGGGACTTGTGCCCGGACGTGGTTCACGATGACCCGGATGAGGTGCCCAGCATCATCGAACCACATGATGCGAGTGCAGAGTTGACAATGGGAGCCATCTGGTAGAACAAACATGCCACCTTCAACCCAGGGAGGTGGCAAGATGGGGAAGATGTCAGTGTCCACAGTGTCCACAGTGTCCACCCCACCGTCTTCGTCCTGAGTTGGCATTGTTGACAGATGTTGACAGCATGCTAGATAACTTTATGCTCAAATCAAAGGCACAATCAGGAAGTGGCAGAGCCAAATTCGCCCAGAACCCTGTGTCCATCTGTGCTCGTCATGGGTCTTGACATGTCTTGACACGCTTTTCCACATGCATCTTGTTTCGTTTCAGGGAAAGCGTCCTGCGCATCTTTGGGTTTTCCCAAGAAGTGTACCGTTGCTCCAAAGAATTGCGCAGCATCTTGCTCCCGCCGCGCAGCTTGCACAACATCTGCCAGTTGGATCACTTCGGATTTCTCCTGTTAACATCTGTTAACCAAGATTCTCATAGATTCTCGTCTTTGCATGGGCTTCAAATTCAAGATGCTTCAAGGATAGACTTTGACATCTGATGACATCTGACATCTGAAACCTTCCCCCGCTCCTGTCCCGTCCGCCCTGTCCTGGAAGTGCCACGGTCTCTTGCAGCGAAGTGAATCCAGCGCCTGAGCGCAGTGTTTCAGCTCGCTGAGTTCCAAAGTCTCCACCAAACCTGGGGTCAGCTGCAAGCCTTGGACACGGTGCACGGACGGTATCATTCAAATATCATACCCGAGCCATCCCTATTTTAAGTCCAAAAGTCCATATTCATCTCGACGCTTAAAAACTTGATTATTGTGACAAGTTATTTGGGCGACGGGAGGAGGCGGACGGCGGAATACAGAACCAAAAACAAAAACCCCACACAAAGATGTGGGAAATAGGGAAAAAATAGGGAAAGAATAGGGAAATAATAGGGAAATAAATACGGGACATAAATAGGGAAATAAATAGGGAAATAAGTAGGGAAATAAGTAGGGAAATAAATAGGGAAATAAATAGGGAAAAAATAGGGAAATAAATAGGGAAATAAATCGGGAAATAAATAGGGAAATAATTAGGGAAATAAATAGGGAAATAAATAGGGAAATAAATAGGGAAATAAATAGGGAAATAAATAGGGAAAAAAATAGGGGAAAAAAAAGGGAAATAAATAGGGAAATAAATAGGGAAATAAATAGGGA
>Ga0126342_10004075_pt1 | contig 24662 bp, 23 predicted proteins | sample Cyp1metagenome_FD_92528 | JGI IMG/M metagenome (GOLD analysis project Ga0126342, IMG submission 92528) | Coral microbial communities from Lord Howe Island, Old Settlement Bay, Australia - Cyphastrea 1 metagenome | ecosystem: Host-associated > Invertebrates > Cnidaria > Coral ...
AAATTCAGTTATCCAAACTGATCGGAAGAGCATTTTATATTGTAAATTACAGGTGATTGTGACTCTCCTGGAAGCAACCAATCAAAACGCTCGCGCGGTTTCCCTTCCGCCGGGATGTTTATGATGTTGTGACATGTTTGATCATGTTTGGACTAGACACCTTTTAAAACAATCCATAGTCTGGGACTAGAACCCACACTTCTTGAAGCAACCATCAATTCAAACATATATTATATCATATTATAAATATTAACCATATAATAATTTAATATATATATATATTATAGTTCTCAAGGTTGCATTGGCCCATCAGATGCGAACACAGCCGAACCAGAAATTCAAGAGATAAAGACCATGAAGGGGGGATTTTTGCCGCGAGGTTTCCCCACCGTCGGACAGTTTCCCCACCTATCCGACCATTCCCAAGTCACCATGGCGAGCCATGGGTATGTTTACCATCCCCGCTTTTTGTAGTTGTTTATGGCATTGGGTTTACCACATTAACATATTTATATATATATATATATATGTAATTATATATATATGTAATTATATATATGTAATTATATATATATGTAATTATATGTATATATATATATGTAATTATATATATATGTAATTATATATATATAATTATATATATATAATCATATATATATATATATTTGTAATTATATATATATGTAATTATATATATATGCAATTATATATATATGTAATCATATATACATATGTAATTATATATATGTATGTAATTATATATATATGTAATTATATATACATATGTGATTATATATATGTAATTATATATATATGTAATTTTATATATATGTAATGATACACATATATATATATATATGTAATTATATATACATAATTATACATATGTAATTATATATATATGTAATTATATATAATTACATATATATGTAATGATATATATATATATATATATATTTATGAATAAATTATATAATACAAACCCACACCCCATTAACCACCTACCAGCTGGGATGCCCCAGCAGTACCCACCCTTCAGTCTGACGGGTGCCCAACTGTGGCTGTTCTGCACGGTCCAAGGCGCTCAAAATCACGTTGAAACCTGGGACAGCTAACATCAAGCAACGTACGTCTAAGTATGTCTAAGTGGGGTACATAAGCAACAAACATATAGGGAACTCACAAAGAGATGTCTATAGGTCATTATAGGTCTATAAGCAACATAAACTGGGATAGAACATGATACAACCAGAAAGCTGCTTAATAAATTTATTCGTTGGTGGCGACAGTCGTGATGTCACCTGTTGTAATTGAGACTTTCTGGGGATGATCAACTCTCAACCCCCGGTATCCCCCGGTTCATGACCAGCAGGGTGGTACCAATAAGTAGTCTGGATTTATTTATCTGGGGTTGACACCAATCCCCCAATATATCAAGCAGGATGATAGTCCTCTATAGTAGCCAAACCAACACGGGTACAAAACCACCATCCAAACTATGCTCCTGGCAAGAAGCACCGAGCCAGCCAAGAAGGCCCCCGTGGGTCATCTTCTGGTCGTTCGAATTGAATAAGATGTTCAAATTCCACTTTCTAACGGCAGATTTGTTATGGTCTCTGTCAGGTTGACAAAAGAAAGCTGCTTGTCATTCCAAGGAATGGTCAAAAATTCCCGATACGGTGAAGGTTAGAATCTCCTGAGAGGAACACTCAGTGCATCGGGTGTAAGCTTGCTGTCCAGCATGAAATCCTGAAGCCAAACTGGGAACCCCTGGATTCTCACAAAATGGAGCTGTCCTGAAATGGAGCTACCCCAAAATGGATGGTCTATGATGGAAACTCCTATTAAATCATGGATGATGTTAGGGGTGTCCCCCCCATTTTAGGACACCCCCAAATAAGAAGTAGGTGGTTCTCTTTTAAAGCGCGGCATAGCAAGTTAGTAGGGACGAAGTGTGTGTGGGTGGTTCTCCTTTAAAGCGCGGCATAGCAATTTAGTAGGGGCGTGACATGATCCTTCGATGCTTTGCCTCTCGGCATTGGTGCTCAAAAAACCCTCCCTTGATGGAGATTCCCGAAGCAGCTTCACCCATCTTCGAAGAAACGATAAGTCCTTTTGCAGGCATAATCTGATTCCATTATACTCCGTGTGACGGAAAACATGCTCGATTCGATTTTGTTTTAACTACATAAATATACATGTAGTTGATAATGCAATAATCTAAGATACCTAAGGAGCTCAAACAAGCATGGCCTACTTCGGTGTTGTCTTCTTTTCTTCTATTGGTTTCATACGACAAAATACGACAAAATGACTGTGAACTGCCTGAACCACAGAGGCTTTCTGCCAGTGACTGGCGCGCACATTGGCAGTTCCTGGCCAGATGTGTGTCGATGTTAACCCTGTTGGTTGATGATTGGTTCGGGGATTATATTTACCTCATAATCATGGTAAATAATTGTGGATTATGGTTATTCATTATAAATTCATGAACCATAATATATCATAATGAATCATCATAATTTATGAACCAACATAATCCATAAATTATACCATTGGGGATCATCATAATCCATGGGGAATCCCGTTCTCCACTGGCGCCTAAAGAGTTGCAGGTCACCGTTGAGCATTGGATGCCTAGTCGGAGGCAGCCAACAGTGGCCAGTGAATGGATGTCTCAATCGGGTTTCATATGGTATGACTCAAAGAACATTTTACACACCCCGTGTTGGGATCAGTGAATACTAAATGTGAACAAGTAGGTTCCTTGGGTACTTTTGACCCACATAAACACTTCGGAACCAGTAGCTATTTGGGTTTGCCCAAAAAACTGTGAATTTACCCTGAATTCAAAACATTCTAGTCCTCAAACCATCCACTTCCTGATATCATTTCATTTCGAGATGTTGAAGTCATAGTTTATTTCCATGGTTCAGCAGAAACAGACTTTTTTGAAACCACCATTCAATCATAGATGGTTTTATCTCTTGCAACCCACCGTTACCATGACTCAACGCAGCCCAAAACCCAAACCTCTCCCGTTGCGCCGCTTGAGGCCTCGAAACTGCATGGTGTCTGCAACCGCCACAGCTTCCCTATGGCGGCTGAAGCGCTTGGAGGTTTTGGTGGAATGTTCCGCAGGATGTCAATCTTGATATTATTGATATTCATTTCTTATTGATATTATTATGTTAGAGGATGTTTTGATATATTGTTGATATCTGACACACTGTGATATTGCCATGGTGTTGTGGCCAAAGTAAATGCGCTTTTTCTCGCGAACACATCAGAATAAAACATTCATCAAACCCAATCGCCATCTCAGGGGATTGTCCAATGGATTTGCTGTTGGGGAATAGAGATCAGTGTGAGCCAAACCACACAAAAATATCATAATCTCTCCAAAAGACTACCATAAATGGTAGTCTAATCATCCAAAAGAATGGTCAGTTGACTATTGAGTTTGCTGAAAAGGTGAACCTAAGATTGCAACTTCCATGGTGAAGATCCCAGCAGTGCGCACTGCTTGCAGCCTCCAAGCAAAAGATGTGCTGCAGGCTGCAATCACTGCGTTGTTTCCAATGGTGTTGCAACGCACTGACGCCTGTACGGTGAGAATGCTGGGATGCTGGGACGTTCTGGTAGACATAGCTGAACTTGGCCACTCTCCATATTAATGTAATTATAAAGTATATCAAGGGAATCTTCACTTGGCTAAATTTGACGTTGTAGTGGACTTGGCTGGTCGTGATATTACCTTCCTCCTATACGTCCAGCAGCAGCCGATTCACCAGCCAAGTGAAGATTCCTAAACCCAGTATGGGGGATGATAATGGAATGCTGTCGAATCTGGAGGGCATTCTACTGCCACACTCCTGGATCTGTGAGGCGGACACCAAATGTGATAAAACTTCTCAGAGAGATCTCAGGGAAGTCAAAAATCTGTATGTTCTCACAATGTTCTCACTACATGCCTGAGATATTTTCATATCACATACCCACGAAAAAAAATCCATCCCATATTAGTCCATATCCCATAAGATCTAGGAAAAACATACTATGTCCTAGACCAGCTACCTTCGGCTATTTGGGGATGATGTCAATCCATAGCATCATCGAACTGCTGAAGACAAGTGAGGTCGCTATGATTTACCCATATATATATATATATTATATATTATATATATACACATACTGGTTGGTGGTTTCAACCCCTCTAAAAAATATGAAAGTCAGTTAGGATTATTATTCTCAATATATGGAAACATAAAACATGTTCCGAACCACCAACCAGTATATATAGATAAAAACACATAATAAATACTATTGAATAGCCCATATCAATGTGGGCGACCCGATAGTAAACCTATTATTTGGGGATGGTTTACAGTTTTACAGCACCCATAAAAATCATAAAAGCCATGAATCATTAAATTTGGGGGATGGGTTCATTTTTTGGGGGGTTACCCTCTGGTTATATAACATAGCCATAGAGAATGGATGAAAATGGCCCGTTCATAGATGGTTTACCTATGAAAAATGGGGATTTTCCATGGCGAACTGTTAGTCATAACCAGATGGTACCCTCTGGTAATTTAACATAGCTATTGAAAATGGCCATTTATAGTTGATTTTCCCATTAAAAAATGCCATGTTCAATACCTATGTTAAATAACCAGAGGGTACATAGGATGAATCCCATTTTTCACCCACTCCGCACACTCCGCACCTCCCTGGCCGATGTCAACAGCTTCACGGCCCATGTCCAAGGCCCAGCGTTTGAGGCCACGGTGTTGTAGGACACCTCGGCCCACGATGCTGCACACTGGGGTGGCAATGCTGGCTTAAGCAGCAAGAAATGATGGTTGAAGGATCAAACATGGTGATTTTAACCGAAAAAAACATGGTGATTTTTCACCAATTCAATTGTGATTTAACATGATTTAACATGATTTAACATGATTTAACCATGAGGAAGGGTAATTTTGCCTGCCATGGGGTGAAGGTTGCACCTGCCGAGTTCTCCAGGCCTTTGGGGTCTAGTGACAAAGGAAGAGATTCATCTCATGGCACGAATTATCCACAAACTTGCCAGATTCCATTGTTTAGCAGTTTAGCACTTAAAAAGACCAACATAGTAACATTGTCCATCTCATACATAATATGTATGTGTATATATATTATATATATATCCACCTGGATGAGTTTTGCAATATTTGGAGGTTTCCTGACGTGGGGGTACCCCCAATTATCATCATTTTTTTGGATTTTCCTTGAAAGAAACCATGACTATGCAAACCATCATATATTTCCCATCATGGCAATTATACCTATAGTAATTGACATAGTATGGAATATTGCTTATAATCATAGTTAGAGCGCTATAGTAAATACAACAACTATAACAACTAATTAGTTGTTATAGTTACTACAGTGCATAACTATAACTATAAGACTATAAGCATCTATAACCAATATTCCATATTATATTAACTGTAGGTATAATATGTCCACATATGTCGAACACCTGCGGCATCTTGCGATGATTCACCTGCCGCCCTCCCCGTCCCAGGCCAAAGGCGCCACATCTGGTGGCAACCTCTGAGACGCACTCGCGAACCTCGGGTCACGAGTGGCGCTGGGCTTTGAAACTATATTTCAGTGTTGATTTGACCATCAAACATGGTGATGTGTTTGGTGATTTTATGGGATATTGCTGGGGATATTTCATGGTTTATAACTAAGCAAACTATAAGCAATAGTAAATCCCATCCCCCGTTCAAATCATGATATATTGAACACCCCCTTGATGGTCCCCAAGATGTGCAAATTAATCCTCTACCAAACCATGGTTTCAGGAAGGTGTTTAATATTAGGGACAGGGATTATTTGGCGATCATTTTCCACAGGAAATGCTGGGTTTGCTTCATCTGCGAATGCTGATCATGTTGCAGTACATGAACAAACCATAACAAAACTGTAGTGCTGAGATCAGTCCACTGACGGTGATCTATTTCATCATCTATTTTCTGGGCGCTTGGGCAGACCGAGGCCAGTACAACATGTGTAGGGTCAAAGGCCACTGCACACGGCAGGCGGCAAGCATTGCCTAGGCAAATACTGATCCAAAAACTTATGGAGATAGCCCATGTTGGTGCTCTGTCCACTTCTATGCAACCTATGTTTGTATACTATCTACCCGCCAAGGGCTGTGAGTTCAGTCACCAACTTGCATTCCTTGCGCATCTTGCAGCAACATGCCAGATGCACATTGAAGCTGACCACTGTAAGGGTGGCGGGACACACCGGCCACTGGTAGGAGAGATGTACTAGCTGCACGGCCTGCCAAGGAAAACATGAAGGACATCTCCATTGCATGTACACTGCATGGCCCTAGCCAGTGATTCACATTCAGATAGGCAAATAATTCACCAATTTACCCGGATTTACCCTCGGCAATCGAACATGGCAACGGAAAATCTCTAGTTTCGGGAATTTCCCAGCCATGGAGTACCGAAGGGGGAAGCTCCTTCACTCGACCTGTGTGCCTTCCCCTAACCGATCAACGCAGGTCCTTCTGCAAAAATCATTGATGAAGAACCCTGTGATTGCAATCATAAGTTGGCCCATAATCAACTAAATGAACTATAGATGGATGTGATATGGATCTGTTTACACCAAATGTATACTGCACCCTACATTTACCCTCTTCCCTTTTGTGTCTGTCTGCAAATGGCAACCCCAAAATCGAACCGTTTTGAAAATGACTATCCTCATCAAAATTGCAATTTTAAAGGGTACACGGGTATACCCCATGTTCGAACAAGCCCACTATCTCATTGACTGTCAAAAATATTCAAATATATCATAGATACATATAGATGCACCATAAATATGCCATGCTCTCTGGTAACTTAACATAGCTATTAAAAATGGTGATGTTCCATATAGCTATGCTAGTTTACAAGAAGGTATATACATATCCCCATGATATCCCGAGATGTTGTTGGTTCAATCCTCAGTTTTTCGGTGGCGATTTTCGGGCGGCGCCTGGAGCCAATTCGTGACCATTCCGTAAGCGCTCAGCAGGGTGCCCAGAGTCACCTTCGCGAAGTGGCGAAGTGTTCAAGCCATCTGGACAGCAACATGAGATATAGTAGCAAATGATATCAATCGATAATGACAGTGATAATATATTAACAATGATAAAATATGATTTATGATTTATATGATTGATAATAGGTCATAGAAATGAAATGTAATATATATATATATATAAATGATTATGATATCATAATCATCATCATCATCATCATCATCATCCTCATCATCATCATCATCATTGTCGTCATCGTCGTCAACGTCATGGTAATTGGACTGTTGCATTGAAGGTTAAATGGACATTGAAACAAACATTGTTCCGTGAGTCATCTCACCTGTTGCCCCTTTACCACCTGTTGATTCATTGCTTTGTGTTTGAAGAGATTCATGACAATTGCATTAAATTAGCAACAGCAGTCCCCCAGACCCATCCAGAGCTCAACCTGGTTAGCAGAAATTGCCCTGCAAGACATGTCCTGCGGCTGGTGGTTTCACCGCCAAGCAGTTGTTCGCTAGGGATCCGTTGGGATCAAATTTTCCATCACAATTGTGGGGCCTCCACAGATTTGCCTGAGGCTGAAATAGTCACCAGATGTGTGAGACTCGTATGTGCTTTTACAGGCTTGAGATTTTGCACACATAATTCCGTGAAGTTCAAGTTCTATCCCTCATAAGAAACCCATGGCTCCAAGGTGTACGTAAACTTCTCACTTTCAAACCAATGGAATTTGGTTAGTTTTACCACATTGAAGTAGTCGCCAAAGAACGTCGACACAAATTGTGTTGGGAGCATCTATCCAGCCATCCGTGTATGTCTCTATCGACCGACCCATCCATCACCAATCCATATATATATATATATACACACCATATTTACGAAACATGTATGTATACATATATATATATATGTGTATCTGTACGTATTCATATATATATGTACATATTCGTATATATATATGCACATGTATATACATGTTGTATACACAGTATATGTACATATATATATATATATATATCATATACACGATTCATGTAATACCATATCCACGTACTGTATCCACATACTATATATATATATATATCCACATACTATATATCTACATACTGTATCCACATACCATATATCTACATACTATAGCTACATACTATAGCTACATATAGCTATATATAGCTACATACTATTAATTACTATATTATGATATCTACATTCTCTACATAGTACTGCATCCATGTTTGTCCATTTTTGTAATCTTCACTGTCGCCTGCTTATTGCTCCTTTCCAACGGCCACGGCGGAGGCCCAAGCAGCTGCCTGGCAATGGAGAAATCTCCCAAATAAATGGAGGCTTTTGATGGGACAATGATCTATAAATGGGGAACATTCTATAAATGGTGATTTAATTTGGGATATGGTGACCTAACCATCAAAAATCGAGATTCTACAATCAAAATTGATGGTAGCATGGAATATTAATGAGCAAAAACCGTTATATGAAATTATGTGATACCCTTTGGTAATTTAAATAAGATAGCAATGGAAAATCAGAGTTTACAATAGGTACATCAACTATAAATGTGCAGTGTTCAAAGGGCTACGTTAAATTACCGGAGGGTAACTAGCTTCTTGGGAGTATTTCGGGTATGCCAAAGATTGGTCAAATTCTGCCTCTGGTGACTTCTGCGCCATAGACATGGCGATGCCCATGGCGATCACATCAACCTGAGATGGGCGGATCATAACCCCAGAATCGTCGGGAAGCAACATCGATATGACACATGTCTACACAAAATGTCGGGTTAAATGGGGCTGAACCATGCAGCAAGTATATACATGTTCAATGGATTAGTACTCCGATCTCCAGACTCCCTGCTGAGTAGATGACCCTCTGTGCAGTTGCTGAGGCCAAAAACCCTCTAGGTCCCAAACGACGCAGCCAGAACAAAACCAGTTTGGCAAGGCACCAGTCAAATGGGTTTGTACGCAACTATATTGCCAGTACAACAAATGTGAAAATGATGGTCATCCATTTGGGTGAGTGGCTAGGAAACCTGGGTGGGTCTTAAGCCACTGTTGCTGGTTGGGTTGGGTTTGAACTACGGCAACTCCCCAAAAAAAAGATAGAAGCCAGTAAAATCCTACTGAAATAGTGGTGAATCCTACTCAAATGGAGGTAAATCAGACTTTTCTGCATCTTTTTGGGTTACCATCTAGAGGTTGTCGCCAAGGCTAACAAGAAGACTCACAAATTTTGGGCGGCTTCAACCAGAGTTTTCACCGGACCCACTCCATATTGATATGCAATAGTATATATTCACAGTATATCAGAAAATATGGTTCTGTTCAATTATTTACACCTCAAGAAATCTCTTGCATTTCTAACCCTATCGAATTGAAACCTCCTTGAAGCCCACAACGGACACCGGTGATACCACCACTTCTGATCTCAGCAGCTTTCACTGTGGAAGCAATGGCGTCTTGGAGCACCCCGAAACCTTCTTCCCATTGTCTCGAGCTCCTGGGAGGATATGATTGCAGTGAAAACTTGGGGATATAACATATAGCCAACTGATATGGAGGTGTAGCTCAACACACAGGAAGTATAACATATACTAACTCAATCTAACTCATATGAGTTATAGTTATAATTTTGATCGTTATAACTTATAACTATGACATATGATTCCCCCAATATAAAACTATTGGTGCATATAACGGACAAACATGGGAATATAACTCACCAACATGGGGAATGATATATCACCAACTGGACAATGGGAAAATCTTTGGAGTTCAGTGGGAACAGCAGGGGATGTTTGAAGGGATGAATTACAAAGATTGTTGTTTACCATTGGTGAAGTATACATGCGTGTATATAATAATCGTAAAATGTGTATATATATATATATATTATATCTATATAATTAGTACACATATATATATATATGTATATACATATATACATATATATATATATATATACACGGCTTAAACGTATATGTTCCTTTCATCCAATGCAGGGAATGTTGCCATGTGGGAACCCGAAGTGCACACTGGACAAGAGGCCGTGCTTCAGGTTGGGCTTTTTACATGTCTCAGAAAAATCACTGAAGATGAAAAGATGTCAAGACATTCTTCAGATGACACCAGCACTCTGCCAGTCAAAAAGCAGCTGGGGTGATATTATCACGGTGATACAGGCAATTTGTGTATCGATGGGCAATATCTGGGTCTTATGTATGTATGTATGTAATTGTATGTATATAATATAAGCTTATTTGTGTATGGAATCCTCCAGTAATCACACATGACAACGACAAATTCACATCGTAAACAGTATCCATTCTTAGTATTCGGCAGGAAACACATGTGTAAACAGTGGATTTCTAGTTGTGACATTTGATTACTACAGGAGTACCCTCTAGCAAACTAGCATAGAATTGGGAACAAAACACGTTGTTTTGCATGTTTCATCTTCATTTAAGGCCTTTCTGGATTGGATCATACGGTGGTTCTTTTCCAATTTCCAGGTTGCTGTATTACTTGGAGATGCAATTCCAATGGTGGATCTATAATCATAGCCGCTTAAATTCCCTTATAACCAATTACTCATGTTCACGCCAACTGCACACCCAAGTAGTTACTCGCTAGTAAACCAGCACAGATACGGACAATTCACCATTTTGTGTAGGTAAATTATGTAAATCATCTATAAACGGACCATGTTCCATAGCTATGCTAGTTCACTGGATGTTTGAAGGGTAGCTTCCGCCAAGAGTCTGACATTCCAGCAGCCGATCGGTAACTTCACGCAGGCCGCTACTGCCTTCGCCTGCGCCTGCGCGCCTGCGAGTTCTGTCCAGCCTGTGCCATGCGCTCTGTGGTCGACCAGCAAAATTGTGGGATTGACAAGAGAAAACAAGGACATTACTGGTAACACTTGGAACTAACACGAAACATATGTGTTCTTATTCTTACAGGATATAAATCAATGTCATTCAATTTCCATACATTTCCTGTCGGTGGCATCATTGCACAGATATCCCGCAAGAGCCTTTGGTTGTTTTACTGTAGTTCAACACAAATAGTTAAATTAGCTTTAATGTCTCTCTCAATTCGTGAATCACCCGTTAGCTAACTGTACCATTAATCGCAACAAAAAATCATTCACCACTGCATTTGCTGAAATGGGCTTGTCCAAAAATGGGAGCTACCCCAAAATAACCGGAACGCAATCATGTTCTAATCATCTGCAATCCATTGGATGGATTGAATGGTCTGCCCATGTCTTCCCATTGGTTTCACATGGTTTCCCGGTGCCCGCACCTGGAGCAAAGCTTCGCCTGGCAGCCGAAACAAAATCCAATGAAGTGGTGGATCCATGTTCATAATTTACTGGCTGCTGGTTTTAACCATCTTGAAAAATATGACTTCGTCAATGGGAAGGATTATCCCGTATAATTACTATGGAAAAAAATGTTTGAAACCACCAACCAGTATCATATTCATATCAATTACAGTATACATGTGCTTTCTGTATTTGAGAACCAACTAAAAAAATGATAGGTTCTTTCTGAAATGCAATGTTGAACATAGATCAATAATGGACACGCAAACTCGATTTTGGTCCTTGACTCTCCGCGCAGTTGCCGGGCCAAAGGCAAACCTGTCTCTGGTCTCAAAATGTAGCGTTGGCTGAATTTGCTGTGAAAATAAAACGTGTTATCAACGGATCGTAATATTCCAAGTTTGATATGGGTCAAAATAGGGGCTACCACAGAAATTGGACAGTTGACACTGAACATGCTCAGCATTCAAACGCTGGAATGGCAGGAAGCACGTTGCATCATTATATACGACATGAGGCCGAAATGGGGGAAAATAAAGTCAACAGGCTATCCCAGTGTTTCAATATGTCTCAACTATATGATCCTGGAAGGTTGATAATGATGACATTCAACATCACTAACAAGGACAAACCCAACTTGGTCCAGGGCTCATGCTGTCAGAGTTTAGCACCTCTTTCCAACGCTGCCGCAATGCTGGCAACCTGGTCCCGCTGGTCCCTGACCAGCGCTGCTGGCGGTCTGAAATTCGCGAACCATGTGTTATAAGTTGATTTATAACCACCATTAACTATAGTGATATAAATCAACTTATAACACAACATTAATGGTGGTTAACTATAGTGATATACAACTTATACTATATGTGTTAATCATATCACGACATATCGATACCAAAAACCCTAACTACATTAGTTATAAACCAACTTAGCCAATGGGAACCCGAGGGGCCCTGCCTTTTGGGGATGAACCATCATTCCAGTGAGGTCGCAATGAGGTCGTTTTAATGTACCCATATATATAAATATAATATATATATATATAATATATATATAATATATATAATATATATATATATATAGTATGTATATATATATAGTATAAAACTTAACCATTTAGTATATAAACTTTACTGAAAAAAATGTTGACCACTTAGTCTTAGCCTAGCCTCATTTCTTACCACCAGAAGGATTGTTCACTGCCAAGTCATGGAATTTGTTTTTGCAGAATTACCTCAGAGGCTTGATTTGAGCTCAGCAGGAAAAACATATCAACCGCTGTAAACAAGTTGTTCACTGATTGAATTGCTGCTAAACCTAGTAAATGTTTGCTATATGGGGATGGGTCAAAACCTTGTACCCCTGTAGTTCACATCAAAATAGCTGGTAAATGGATGTTCATCCCACTAAAAATGGTATTAATAGGTATTGATCCATAGCCATATTGATGCTTCTGAAACATCCTTTTTCCCTTCCGCCGAGGTTTCCCCAGCCATCTCCCAACCTCGCGCACGTTGTGATGTGGGAGCTGGAGGTTGACCCTGCCGTGCCCGGGCTGCCGGGCTAGGCCGGATCTCTGCCACCGAAGGCAACCTTTGAAAAAGGATAGCAGCATAGAACACATGAACTAGCCGCAATGTTGCTCAAATAATCATGTTCTATCTTTTGGGGGTTGCTATAATATGCTATAATATGCTATTATATGAGATAGAATAAACTTGGGAGACATAAACAACAACCCCAAGTTACAGCATCAAGCTCCATCGATTCCCGAGCGGATACAGAGCTTCTTGAGGTCGGACAACACACCCCGAAACTTGGCATTTCAACTTGGTCACGTAAGTTTTTTTTACAAATGGCAGTGTGTCAAAACCAATAGTACCCCTTCTGTTCACATCAAAATAGCTGGGATTTATGGATGTTCATCCCATTAAAAATGGTATTTTCATAGGTATTGATCCATAGCCAAATCAACTTCTTGTGGAATGGTCCAGGCGCCTGAGCCGCATGCCATGCCATGGTTTTCCCCACCCGCAGGCCAGTCGCCAGGATCCCACCGAAGTTCGCCAGCGACCGTGACGACAGCTACCAAGCCATGAACGAAAAATGCGTTGCTTCCGGATTTATGTTGATTGTATGATCGTTCGCATCTCTCATCCTGAAGGTGAGAGTCGAGTTGCAAGCGTTTTTGTTGGTCGATCTTTCCCAAGAATCTGTTTGGATCTCGACATTGCTTCTCAAGGACTGGCTGCGTGGTGTTTGAACGTTTTATACCAAGACCAGTCGGAGCAGCGAAGTGTGCGAGAGAAGCAAACATCTTCAAACTTTCAAAGCACTCATGTCTAACAAATTTTGGTCAAACATCGAAACTCTTATAACCAGTATCAGTGTCTTGAACATCTTTTCGCAACAGAACTAGATTGACCGGGTCCCTTGGGTACAGACGTGATCAATGATAATCTCTGGATGTTTTAACCAGCAACACTTGGATTTACTGTATACACAGACACACACACAGATATATATATATAATAGTGTTTCCGAACATGTTCCAGCGTCAACCCCATGAAACTGCATCAGTGCGGTGGTGATGGGGCTACCTCCGGTTTGTTCACCGGGATGCACAAAAGGCCTCGGCCCGAGGCGCCACGTACCATTGATATATCATGTACTTGCAGTATTCTGATCACATAACTTGGAAATGAAGACGAAAAATGAATATTGAGATAATGATGAACATGATGAACGTGATGAACATGATGATGATGATGACGATGATGAAGATGAAATTGAAGATGAAGATGAATATGAAGATGATGATGATGATGATGATGATCATGATGATCATGAAGATCATGGTGATGATGATGATGATGGTGATGATGATGATGATGAAGATGAAATTGAAGATGAAGATGGAGATGAAGAAGGTGATGATGATGAAGAAGAAGATGATGATGATGATGAAGATGAAGATGAAGATGAAAATAATGATGAAGATGAAGAAGAAGAAGAAAAAGAAGAAGAATTTGATGATGATGAATTATTCCGTGTATACTGGATTGTTATTAGATTCATAATAGTAATGCTATAGATAATAATGATCTTCGCTGCTTTTTTCATGATCCCCATTTCCACCAGCCAACAAGAATCGGGAACTGACGATGAAATTTCTCCCGTGGGGCCGCAGCCATCGTCATAGCAAACCTTTTCAGTAACGACCTCGGTGACGCCGGGAAGTCCCAGCGGGAAGACGGCTTCCCAAGCAGTTGCAGGAAGACCTAGTGTTGGTGGGTTTGAACATATATGGAATATATGGATATTGGAAATTCCATGTCTCCAGCTGTTGATTTTCCATTGTTTTATGTGGTGAATTTATGTGAATTTGTCAAAACGTATGGTATCATAATCATGCAGGAATGTGGGGCGATGAAGATCCATAACTAGCAAATATTTTGATGTCAAAAGCAAGGTACCAGGGTTTTGACCCGTATACACTGTCTATGGCTGCACCCATATAATTCCATATCTATGTACGATCCTTACCTCATATATTCTCATTCTCGCGTATTTTTCATACTATCAGTCGATCCGACTTAGAACCCGGAGCCAGATTGTCCAGAATGCTTTCATCCTGTCTGTCCCATGGCACTCTAGATTCCACTTGCCGACCAGTGGGGATCCGCACGCTGCTGTCTTCGAAACTGCAAGAGCCCTTTTCCTGGCTTGTGTGATGTCAGTGATGCAAGGATGACACCGCAGGAATCAAATAGGTGTCCACAAACGGAGGAACTCCGCTACGTCACATGGCAGGGATCATCATGTGTCCCATTTCTGAATGGCCATAGCTTGTGGGCCCATCCCCATTTTGAGACATCATATGACGAATCATATGAACCATATTGTTGGTATGTAGATATCGCATTATATCCCAATGTTGTCCCAATGTATCTCAATGTTCCATCATGTTTCAATATATACCACCCATGTTGGTGAAATTCCCAATCTGAAGCATTCTACTGACCTAGGGCCGAAATTTTCGGCAAACCCCGGGACCCCAGTAATCCATCCCTGGCAGGTTCTCTCCTGTAATCTGCCTCTTGTGACCTATATATCCAAGGGAAAACGTACCAGAACCTCTACCTGTGACAGAATTGACTTATGGCAAAGACAACGGTAATTGTAAATGCAAATAGATTCTAATTCTCGCCATAGGTTCACCATAGGATCTTATTCCAGTTCAAATAGATATTGATTAAAACCTCTTGCCTCACCATAGATTCTAGTTCTAATGTACAATGTACAGTACCAAAACCATAGGCACCAGCCGCCTTGAACTCAGCGGGTAAGCCCTCGTAGCAGCTCACGACCAAGGAGGGGTCCTGGGTAGAAAGATAGGGGTAGAGTCTGAGCCTGGTGGAAACCCTGGGGAAGTGGCAATTTCATGTAATAGTATATATATATATATAATTACACATGTTCTGTAGCTGTATCTGTCAAATAATGAATGTTGTGCGAATTGATTAAATTAAGATGCAATGTTCACTGTCTTGGAAAAAGTTCCGTGCGACTTTCACTTCTGAAATCTAGGTGAAACTGGACAGCTAGCGTCAATTGGTTGGAATCGGCTGCTCCTTGAATCAATCACTTTGCTTGACTTTTGCGAGGGTGGAAAACCAACTACAAGAGTGACACAAGAGAGGCTACGAGTAAAATATTGCAACTGGATGAACCAAATTCTGACTGACTGGACTGAAAGGCAGCAGATGAATATGGTAAACCCAATAGTTGCGCCGTGCCTTTTTTGGCCATTTGGAGTTCATTGATTATGCATATAGTTGATTAGATGATATAAAAAATGATTTCACCAAATTAGTTAATATCGATATACAAACAATAACTTTAACATATCAAACATTCATTATACAATTAAAAAAAGAAAATCATTAGATAATGATAATAAACAAAACAGCTATTATCAATAACTGTAACATGGTCACCTATAAACAAGTATTGTCAATTATGTTTTTCTCCCAATTTCAGACATTTATATTATGACCACAATCTATAGCTATATTATAATCATTTTCTCCCAATATTGGTCATGACAAACAATATAGATGATCTCATTATACTAGATCTACAAACCCAATTAATTAGATGATATTGAAACCCAAATGATAATTGGTTTATATTTATCTATATATACTATATACCCTCTGGTAATTTAACATAGCTATAGAAAATCACCTTTTTTAATGGGAAAATCGACTATAAATGGCCATTTTCAATAGCTATGTTAGTTTACCAGAGGGTAATCGATATTAGAATCAACATTTATAAAAAGATCTAAAAACCAAACCCGATTCTCCCAGAGCGCCTCTTCCCATCCTTTCGAGCCCGAGACTTTCCAAACGCTACAGACCTGGCAGGCTCGTCGCGTCGCGTCGCAAGTTTTTTTCAACGGCAAAAAATGATGACCAAAAACAAGGGAGTGGCATCAACGTCAATATCCAGCATCATCCTCAATGTGAATATTTTGGAACTTGGACACCAAAGAAATAAACATCACAAAAATCAATGAATCATTCCACTGAAAACATTATTTTACACATCGCCACACAGACAGGCGTTTGAATCCTGAAGATCTGTAACGTGGTCATCAGATGTAGCATCAAGCAACACCCCCCCAGACCTGGTCCGGGAATTCGGCCGAATCCGTGACGTACCTTGGAGGCGAACGACTGGAGGCCGAATTCGGTCACGACCAGAGTTCACGACGTTCCCACGTTCCCCTGTTCCATGAGAAAAAAAGGGTTAGAATTGGGAATCTCATTCCATCTGAGTTATCATCATTCTACTGTCAAATGGCCGGAACTGAGGGTGTCAACCATTTTTAAGACAATGCCCAAATGGCCTTTCACATACTCAAAAACCAACCAATCTGATGGATATTTGTGACCTTCAACTCATAGTTAATAGAGTCTTAAGGTCCACAAGTTGATGGGCCAAAGCAAGAAAAACTCATGAGTCAAGATATATCTTTGAATTTGTTGAAACCATGTGTATAAAAACAATATATAAATTATGGTTAATATAAATAAATATATATATATGACATTAGAATACATTATACTATATATATGTATGATTAATATATTTTTATATACATATATAAATAATAACATTAAAACACAGTGCAGAACATCATATAACGACATGTAACTGACCTTTTTTTATGGTGAACAGCTCTCTCCTCATGTCAGGGGCTCCCCACGCCCATCCCTCACAGCGTTGCCCTCCGGCGTCCGGTCGCCCTGAGAACATCCAGTCGCGGAGAGTGGTGTAGAGAAGATACCTCCAGGCCGGGTGGGTAGGGATTCTCAATCCAAGATCCTAGCTATTTCACAGGTATTCATAGGTATTGATATTAATCCAAGACATTTCGTGAGAATTTAATCCAGGAAATTTGGTATTCATAGGTGAATTTGTTTTTTTTTGGGTGCAAGACCTTCCACAAGTTGTGACAACTCCTAAACTATGTGAAAGAAAACCTGAACATGGCACCAAAGCTCCAGCCAACCGGCGCCGCCAAATCCTGGCGCACGCTTCTGAGCGATCTTTCTTGTACACCGCCCGGCCGTTCAGCGTGTTGGGCTGGATTCTGTACATGCCACAGATTGCCTCGGTGATGCATATGGAAACAGCATGACATAGCAACTAAAACGACTGAAGCGCATCTGATTTGCCACTGGAATGTTGAGATTTCCATGAACTTTTGAGGAGGAAATGGTCCACTGCCATTCTGCCTCGTTTGTTTACTTTACATGGTTCAAGTGTCCATTAAAGCCCAGCCTCCACCTGAGCAAACCGTTCACCCAAATCACCAGCCGGTAATCCGACTGCCAATACGATTTTTTTGCTATATATATAATAAAAAAATATATATATATAGAACAATCAAATGTAAATGATGAATTCTCCACTAGCAGGTTACAGGAGATTACCAGGAGAAAAACTGGATCAGATCGACGAACTAGTGTCCCGAATAGGCATGACAAGCAATCAAAATAAACCGCTGAGAACAAATAAACAAGTAGCCTCTCAAAACAAGAGATAGCAAACAATGTGACAATTCACCAAAACCTGTTTATTTCATATATGACATGTTCATCTTTCACAATCACATTGACATCCATCTCAAAGCAGGGGTATATAAAGGGCCAGGTCACATAGATCATTCTCCACACACTTTTGAGCGCTTATCCCAACTTCAGTTTTGGCAAACTCAATTTTAATGTTTTGTCTGTTGACATATCCAAGTGCATAGTTGTAAATAAAATCATCTATGCACTTTATGTACATTTGGTACAATAATTACGCATAGCACACGCAAACATAACACACACACACACACGCATATATATATATACAATATATACATGTTTCCTAAAATGGAGGCATCCAAAATCATCCAAGTCATGACACGATTTGAGCATTAAAACCTATGGGTTTGGGGATCCCATTGTTTAAAGATAATACAGATACATATGCATGTATGTATGTATGTATGGATGGATGGATGGATGGATGGGTGTATGCATGTATGTATGCATGTATGTATGTATGTATGCCTGTATGCATGTATGCATGTATGCATGTATGCATGTATGTATGTATGTACGTATGTAAGTAATGTTTGTAATGTATGTGTTGTATGTAATGTATGTTATGTATGTTACGTCTGTATGTATGTATGCATGCATGGATGCATGGATGTATGTATGTATGTATGCATGCAAATATGCATGTATGCATGTATGAGTGGATACATGCATGCATGTATATGTAAATAAAAACATTATATATATATGCAGGAGTAACATGTAAAATGTAAAAATATACATATATAGATGCAAATAATTTAAATAAATAAATAAATATATATATATATATATATATATATATTAGTCAAAGATTACACAAACAGGGATATACAGTTTTTTTAAAAAACACTATAAACTCCATCCCTTGTCGCCTTTTATCTGCTCTCTTTTCCTTTGTTTTTGCTCTTTTGGCCAAGCCCCTCGCCTTCAAACGTCCCTGCACCTGGGAGGGGTCAATGTTTTGGTCGTTAGACCATCAAAAAAAGATTGTAGTAATGGGATATTCACAACCATTTTATGGGATATTATGGAGATATACTGTAAACCCTGGTAGTCTATGATTGCTTGGGATGTAACCATCAAAAATTGTGGTCGAAAGAATATATATATATATGATCATATATATATATATATATGTACCAATAGATATTGCATGATAGCTGGAAAAAATGGGATACCATCTGGTTATTTACGAATGTGCTAAATGGAAATTCACCATTTTTGAAAGGCAAATCAGCAAACTAAATGGAACACCTATACAATTTTACAATAGCTATGTTAGTTTACTGCAGGATGGGCCGTTTTGGGGTGTTCAAGTCTTGATTCTGATAAAGAAAAATGAACTCATAGATTGGATCATACGAAAGGGCTTAGGTACGATCAAAATCAAGCGGCTACTGGTTTGTCATCATGTTCCCGTCAACCCCCTATCTCTGCCTTTTTAAACAAATCCGTATGGTGAAACGGTAGTTTCGATAGGTTGAAACTGCTGATTTCCCACAAATTGCCTGGTGAAGTTCGAAGTTCTATACCATAGCCGCCATATATGCTCCATGTATGGAATATTCATCTAGATTTGGTCTATTTTTTGGGGGTAGATGTTGGTAGGTATTCCATGGAGCATTGGGGATTCCAATGCCTCAACTGCGCCAAGCGTCTCTCAGCACGTCTGGAGCGATTCCAGGAATGCGAGGCCTCCCCAGATGAAGTTTCAATGGATTGGGCGAGGGAAATTCGGAAAGATCTACAGGAAACCACGGTTTTTATCATGAAATTAGTTTGACTTGAAGTCTTAAAGTAAATAATGGAACGTTTTGCCATGAAACTAGTTGTGTACATCATGGAGCATATGGTAAAACGTTCAATGGTGTTTGACTGGTAGTCAAGCAGGGAGGTAGGAACCATCTTGTTTTTGTCTGGCTGGTTGCACCATCCTTCCACAATGCAAAAACAAATGAATGAACATCAATTTTGATCACAGGGCCCAGGTTGGATATTCCCCGGAAAATTAATCAACGTTATTTGTACCCTCAAGGGCCACAAAATCATTGGGATTTTTTTGAAAGGGATGGTTGGGCAATATAGTCAACTGAACCTGTGGAAGTGACCGACCTCTCACTTCGCAACCGGGGTTCCATGAATTCCGGAGCTGATTTAGGCTATAACGCATTTGCGAGTAAATGATTGCAGGAGACGTTGTCAGGGGTGAACCGGGTTCCTGAGGTTCGCTGATGGGAGGAACCTATGAAGTCAAGAAGAATAGAACTGTACGACTTGGGTTTTGATGAACAGAATATACTGGATATAGCTTCAATAGCATGAAGGTGTCGTAAATTTTGATTAGGTTGAATGCGACATTGCATCTCCAAAAGCACACTTAAACAGTGTTTACACCAGCTATCAGTAGGTCGATGTAAATTTATATCATGTACAAGCTACGGCAAACCCAAACAAAGAGGGTCGACAAACAAAAATCCTGCTCAAACCAATAGATCAAAACCTAGCAGCGCAGCCACTGAGCTTCCGGGCTTTCCGGGAGGAGGTGGAAGGGCCACGGACTTTGCCTCGAAAAACGGGGAGTTCAGCAGCTGCAAAAATGAGTTGGAGGTGAGGGTTAAAGTATCTATATGTCTATATATGATGTGTATATATATATATCTATCTATCTATCTGTCTATCTATCTATCTATCTATATATATATATATACGGTAAAGATTTTCATAAAGATAGAAACATGGATGGATGGAAAGATGGACGGATGTATGGATGGATCGACAGGTCAATAGGAAGAAAAGCAAATATGTAAGTGTAGAATATCATACGGCAAAGGTATGATACACATGCACCCCATATTCACAAGGCTTTTCCATGGCTCCGAGGCTTTCCCGGCCACACAGTGCCATCACACAACCCAGGCCTTCTTGGATTTTTCCGGTGATGGGCATTTGCCACATGCACCTCGCGCCGGCTTTGACTCCACATGGTGATTCACCGTAGAAAATTCTTCCCCAACGAAATCACACTTTTTTTTTGGGGGGGGGAGGAGCCTACTTTTTTCAGACATACCCAAAATCTGTTCCAATCTTCTTTGGAGATATCTGACCTGTACAACAATTTGACTTTCATAACGCCCTGCACCAATGGTTGAAGCCATTGCATGACTCCCAAGTTGTACTGGTTTGATTTGAAATCACATTTGAACACCTAGTCGCCATGGTGAACATCGAAACATAGCTGGGAAATATCATGTGTATTAATATCATAGCTGGGACTTATTGATATTCATCCCCTTAAAATTCCCATGATAAGTTTACAGGAGCCTTTACCTATCTATTCACACAAGGTATGAACCAGTCCTTTAACGACATGTTGGCATTCTACATGGGAAATTGGAACATGCATTGGGGAGAACATCACTCGTGGGGGGGGGGAACCCCTTTGTGGCAAAAAAAATGCGCTGTTTTTTACACGAGTAGTAAGAAACCAATCTCTTTGGGGAACCTGACCATCTTAAGTTTTCAGATAAGAACTTTTGAGCCCGAGGAGAACTGTCCGGGACAGCCGCATTTTCATGTTTGTGTTCCCTTTTCGTTTGATGAAGAGCCTCTGGAAATATTCTATGTCTATGTCCTTGCAACCGAACAGCCTCAAAATGTCATGACCTGGTACTGCAAAATACTGAAGAGATGCTTGGAAAATAGCTGGCAATAGCACACAGGCAAGCAGGATCTGTGGGTATGTTAGCAGATTTTGCACATCTTCAATTGCCTACATACGTATGTATATATATATAAACTTACTTCATTTATATGCAGATTTTTCTTTTCAATGATCCTACAGAGTTTGAAGCGTTTGGGCCGCGTTGAGCTAACATATTCCATCTACCGTCCAAACCACATTCCAAACACCTGTCTTCGACATATCCGGAGGGTGTCGAATCTGGTCAAAAAAATCCACTACTTGACTTTGTGATATGGCAAACATCCAACATGAATCCAACATAAATCCCCGCACCCTCCGATTTTATATTCCATCTACTCTAGGATCACTATGAATATACATATATATATATATAGATTTACATGTATTATATATATGTATATATATATATACATATTTGTATGCAGTTTTGCCGTTCCCCTTACCATCTTCGGTGCTTCGTTTGCCAGCGAATTCACCATGGCGGTTTCCCCCAGTACTACAAGTGTGATCGCACGAACCTACCTTTCACCAAAATTTGCCATGTATTTATGTGTTTCATGTCAAGTTCACACACACACACCATGCTGTTGTTTTTTTTTCGGATGCAACTATTCATTAATAATTGTATAACGATTGGAATGTTCATGTCTGCTGGCAAATATCGCAACATTTTACAATATATTATACTGTGTATTCCACACTACTGCTTAAAAATATATGGTTGGTTGAATCCCCATGTTTGATTCTTAGATGCCTATGTGGCCTATTTGGTTATGTCTACCCCATCCAGAACCAATTCATCTTGGTCGAATCCCTCGATTTTTGTCCGACTTTTGCATCATTGCCCTTTTTTGATAATAAATTCTGCTGAAGTGATGGGTCTAAGACTAGTCTTGTTAAGTTGTTTATTTGTTACTCTTGGAAGGCAAAAAACGTTTTCACTATACTATTAATGATGTCGAGTGCAACAAATGTTTTACCAGAACCCTTTGATGCGGAAAACGCTTCTTTCGTTTGTTTGGTGAAAACCGGGTGAGGTCACCAGGTTTTCACCAGGCTTTTGGCATTCACCAAGTTTTCACCCGGTTTTGCGCATTCACCAAATTGTCACCAAGTTTTAGAAATAACCAAGTGTTCACAATTTTTGTGAAAAAGTCACCATTTCTTTTACCGGGTTTTGGAAATTTACTAAGTTTTGGAAACTCACCAGGTTTTCACCAAGTTTTCACCAGGTTTTGGAACTTCACCAAATTCAACCCAAATTTCAGCGTAAAACGCATCAATTTCACCCCAAAAAACGAAAAAACGCGTCCGGGTGAATTTAGATTTACGGAGGGTCTGCCAGGGATCCACCAACGTTTCATTGCCATTGGATTTCCTGGAAACAGGTTGGGTGAAACATCTGAAAACCTGGTGAAAACTTGGTGAAAACAATTTCCAAAACCTGGTGAAAAATTGAAGAAAACCTTGGTGAATTTCCAATACCTGGTGAATTTCCAAAACTTGGTGAAAACCTGGTGAATTCAAAAAGTTTTCACCAAAAGAACAACGGCACAACGGCACAAAGAAGCGTTTTACGCCTCCAAAATTCTCCAAAAAATGTGTTCTTCTTTTTTTGCGTTTTACGGTGATATTTGGGTTGAATTTGGTGAAGTTCCAAAACCTGGTGAAAACTTGCTGAAAACCTAGTGAATTTCCAAAACCACCTTGGTGAATTTCCAGTACCTGGTGCTATGAAACTTTTTGGTAAGCTAACATAGACATTTAAAATGACCTTAACTTAGTTTGCTGGAGGCTACCTGATACCATATTTTCGGATGATTCACAACATGTAGAGGTTTCCTCAGTCATTGTGGTGCCATCCAAATCATTGGGCCATGACTTAGTACATTGAAAGCTATGGTGATTTTTGAATCTGCCATGACTTAAGAAACCCTATATTTATTTATACATATGTGTGTATATATTAAACAAACAAATGAGAGCGTCTTACCACGGGGATGGAGTGGTGAAAGGTATGGTTTTACAAGGTTTCGCATCATTATGCATGAGTTGGTGTGGTTGAGATGGTCATGCTACATTTCAAACAAAATATGTCAAAACACATAAAGCAATCTTACAAGAAATGTGCTTTCATCAATGATTTTGATGCCTGCAATGAATTCTGCATTATGTTTTTGTATATATTACCACATATATATATATACACACCATTGATAATTGTTGATTCCCGAATGCGTAGCAAGGGTTCCCGTTTCACTCTGGGGGTCTGGGGGCTGAGGGTGTGTTCGCTCGACGTTGCGTTTGTGGTCGCAACCGTTCGCAACCGTCCGCAACCGTTCGCAACCGT
>Ga0126342_10004076_pt1 | contig 24653 bp, 22 predicted proteins | sample Cyp1metagenome_FD_92528 | JGI IMG/M metagenome (GOLD analysis project Ga0126342, IMG submission 92528) | Coral microbial communities from Lord Howe Island, Old Settlement Bay, Australia - Cyphastrea 1 metagenome | ecosystem: Host-associated > Invertebrates > Cnidaria > Coral ...
CATTATATACATTATATACATTATATACATTATATACATTATATACATTATATACATTATATACATTATATACATTATATACATTATATACATTATATACATTGTATACATTATATACATTATATACATTATATACATTATATACATTATACATATATATATATATATATCCCATGAATGTGGATTGAATCACCATCTTTAATGGTTAAATCACCATTTTCCATTGTATTCCCAGAGGGACCTCCCGTAGCTCGCCTGTGAGGTCGGGGACTTCGATCTGCTTGGGGAGGTGCCATCCTGCCGTAGAAAGGTCTATCTGTCAATGCATTTAGTTGATGAACAAAACATAAAAACTATACCATCTGGTCATTTGTTACATAGCCATGGAAAGATCCACCATTTTTAAGTTCGGTAAACCATCTATTTCTATGGGCCATTTTCCACGGCTATGTTAAATAACCAGAGGGTAATACAGACGACGTTATAAGAACATCAAATGCTTTAAAAATGTTGAAAGATGTTGATTCGCTAAGACTCTCTTTAAACAAAAAAATGGGTGGTATGAAATTTGCTGGCTTTGCCAAGTTGATTTCGGATTAAATCTGGGCAAAGTTTGATGACCAAAAAATGTCAGGAAATCAAGTGAAACTGGACACGAAGTTAGTTAGGGGCTAAAACTCCAAAATCCACTAGTGAATCATCGTTTTCAGCTATCAAAACGGTCAGAAATGGGTGGTACCCTTACGGAAAATGGCCCATAGAAATAGATGGTTTACCTATTAAAAATGGTGGAGCTTTCCATGGCTATGTTAAATAATAACCAGATGGTAAATCCCAAATTTCCGAACAAACCCAACTATCATATTAAGTTGGTTGGTGATATCCCTAATCCCTAATATCAAACATATCCATTTACACCGCCACCTTTTTGGTTCTGTTCCATTCCCAATATGGAACCCTCGCCTCAATACTCAAACTACGACTTATGAGGTCCTTCCAGATCCCGCAGCCACCGAAGAAGCCCCATTGGTTCACGGCAGCGCGCACGCGCGTTCACCGCGTGGAACAAACCGGAAAGTTGTGCAGTTTTAGACCGCAGCGAAAGATGTTTAAGAAACGAAACCTGGCAAACACATGAGTCGTGATTTAAAGCGTAGGTTTTTTAGACCAACAATGATCCGGATATATCCGGATGTTCCGGACATATCACCAACAATGATGTTGAAGGGAAATGGGGACAGAGATTCTGTGGATATTGTGCCATATCCAAACTTATTCACAGATCAATGGATAGATGTCCGAGCAGTATGTTTTTCAAAGGACTCATATTTAATTCTCTAGGTGTTTCCCTGAAATGTGAAGGCCTTGCATGGTGTGCACTTGTCATTTTCCAGCCTATTTGTTAAGAATGAAGGATGGTTCTCTGCTTGTAAATGTCTGCATCATATCCCAGAGATCCAATCATAATGGTCAAAACATGTCAAAACCCTGAAGTTGCTTGCTACATTTTGGTGGTTTCAACTCCCCTGAATAAGGGGATCCTCAGCCCGTTTCTGTCAAAGCAGTTGAGTGAACCAATGATCAGCTACGTTGCGGAAGCAATTTGGCCCGTTTAGTTCGAAGATTTACCTATTATATAGGGAAAGTTGAGAAATAATGGGAGATAGTGGATGATAATGAGATATAACTATTTAACCCTATTTAACCATCAACATCGACAACAGGGCTTGCACTATCAAGAATGATGTGTTACAGTACTCCCATCCCCAACTTCATCAGATTCGCATCTCAGTCATCTCTATATATCCAAATGATAATTCAAATCATCTGATCTTAACCTCTGTTTGATCCTAAACTCATGAAATATCGAAGGTTTTGGTCAAAAAAATGCGGAAAACACCCTGGTTCCGGGCCATTCTATGATCCTGGAGAAGAGTTTGAATGTGTTCACCATTCTGATCTCCCCTTGGACTCACCATTTTGCGACTCAGCATTGCGACTCAGGTCCTTGCAGGGTGAAACACGGCACTGTGCCTTCGTTGGATGCACAACCGTCCTCTTGTTGAGGTCCAGCCTGCAGCAGCCTGACACAGCTAAGACACCAACATCTACAGTTTCAAACCACACAAAACATCTCAAAACCTGTGTTCCTTTGTTCGAAAATAGCTGGGGCATGAGGTTTTTGGGTCTGAGGGAAATGTTATTTGGGAAATCCATGCTTTGATCCCCAGATTGGTTTCTGAAGATGTTCACTTCAACCAATTGCCAAAGAAAATCACACCCTATGTTTTTCTTTCGTATATGAAGGGGAGATTCATCAACCGAAATGGTGAATTTCTGGTGTGCTATTTTAGGGACACTTCTTAATGGGATTGCCAGAATGGGTTTGTGATGGTTTGTGGTTTAATTCATAGGCAAAACATGAATTTTAAGTTAGCTGTAGCATATGGGAGGAATATGCAAAAACTGATATAGATAAATCCTAGGATATGAAAATTAACATGGGATATCATTGATATCAATATTCCCAAAGCATAAACCATGGCTGAAAATCACCCCACGGCCCCATCAGTGATATATCACGATATATCCACCATAAACCATGGTCGATCTTTGATAGTCCACCAAAAAAAAATATGTTGTTGGCTATGGTTCTGTTCCGTTTATAGCATAAAAAAAAAACTAAAGGATTTTCCACTAGCCATCCAGTTGCTCGGCGATGAAACCCATGCTGTATGCTTTCCCTTCCACTACCCTCAGGTCCGGTATGGAATAATGATGAATAATGTGTATCCCCGAGAAAGGGGCTGCTGTAATCACAATCTTTCATGGGAAATCGCAAGTTAGGTGAAATCATGAACATCTTCCCATGGATTGTCCCATGAAATGTCCATTCTTAATCTAATTGGTGGTTGAGCCACCCAAGATATGGTTCCAAACCACCAAGCAGTAATGGTTAAATCACGATTTTCCCATGGATTGTCCCAAGATTTTCCCAGCTCCTCAGCTGACCAGCGCTGCAGTGCTCCAGAAGCATCGCGTGACCACCGCAGGGGTCTCTCCGGGCCTGGAACCAGTTTTAGTGGGTTGTTTGGAGGGAATCTCAAGGATGCTGCCCCCCAGTGAAGTTATGTTGCTTGCTGAACATAACTCCATCTAATCAATGGGAATGACTCAGGATCCAATACATGGAGCTACGTTAATACCATATTTCTGGCCATATTTTAGGATCCTGAAATGGCCATTGATCTAAATAGAACTATAAGATACTATTTGCGTATCATGCACCAACTTGTTAGTAGAGTTATTTGCACTAACTTAGCTAAGTCTGGAGCCCCATCCTGTGGGAATATCCATGGGAATATCATGGAAAATGGCGATTGAACAATTAAACTCATTAAACCAACCAAAATGGTAATGTCGAATGGAACCGGTGGGCTACTGTAAACCAACAAGTTTATGGGAATATGATGGGAAAAAGGGAATACAATTAGTAATGTCGGCCTATGGGATTTAACGGGTGTACACCAACCAATGCAAATGTTAATCTGTTTTGGGAATATGACCATAACTTGTAACTCTTCTGGCTTTAGCCAGTGCTTATCCCATGGTTATCCCATAACTTTGTCGGAGTTTTTTCCAAGCAAAATGATGGGATTTACATGGATTTACTGGGTGCCATCATGGGAATTTCTAGTGGCAATTTGTGGTGAGGTATATAAAAATGGTATCCTTCACCAACTAGCATATGAATCTCTATTAAAAGGTGAGGTATACTCATCCCCCAATATGGGTATAGAATGGCGTGTATATATATATATATGTATACACATAAAACTGAGTATGTATTTATACAACTCATCTTTTGACCATGACACACATGGGGCCTGAGATATCAGGTGTAGTGGGTTATGTGCTAATGCCACAAACTGCGAATTCATGATGATTGCGTCCCTTCCATTTCTGCAAAATTGCGGCCACTTTAGTATTGGGTTGCTGTTGGGTTTGCCACATTAAAACATTTTAAAACTGATATATCCCTGGATGTAAATGATATGATTCTGATTAATCAAATGGACGTTAAGTTGATTAATCATGTCTTCCCGGTAAAGGTTGATATTTGGGTGTTAAATGGGTGGTAACAAACGTACACCCTCTGGGAATCAAACGTGGCTGGAAAATGGCCGACACCTCCATCGACAGGGATTTCCCAGCATAGAAGCCACGTGGAACCGCAGTTTTTTTGAAGCCCAAACCTTTTCCATTCCATTTTAAAAAAGCCCGTTAAATCTCGAATGGAATCCATGAAAGCCGAAGTGGAATGAAATGATACTGAAATTCATGGTGAGCTCCCGAGTGGCAAAAACTTCATCGTAGGACCCACTTGAGCCATGAAAACTATCCCGATGACGTTTTTTTTTAATGCCCAACAAGCCAGTTAAAAAGTTAGTATATATCCCAGTTATAGTAACCCAAAAAAAAATGTGTTCATTTATGACTAGATTTTACTAGGATTTTACTGTTCCACCGAGACGTGTCGCAGCCAAGCGACTTGGCGGGCGGAGCTGAATCCACGGGGACCACCTGAATCCCCAAACAAAGGTAGCGTTGGCCAAGAGAGATGAGATGTTACCCTCTGGTAATTTGTCAAATAGCTATTGAAAATGATGATTTATAGTGGATTTACCCATTAAAAATGGTGATTTTCCATAGCTATGTTAATTTACCAGAGGGTATCCAAATCTTTCTATAGAACAAATGGGCGTTATTTGATGATCCAATAATTCTCCAAATGCAAATTTGCCAAAATCTTGCCAAATTTGCCCAGAAGACCGGGATTTCACGACCAAAATTTGCGGATCTTTTTGGGATTTAAGTAGCAAATAAGGACACATGAGTCGACAAAAATGGTAGAATAGCATAGAATAATAGCGAAAATAAAAATAAAAAAAGCAACTCCGGTCAGGTGCAATTCCTGCAAGAAGATTGGGCTGGAGGAGCCAACCAGGTGGCCAGGTTAAGGCCGCCATGGAAATGTGGGTTGATTCAGATGTTGCTGAAACAAGTCCTAGAATTGGATGCCGGCATGTTGAGAGAACCCCAAAAAAAATCACACGGTGTTTTTGTTGGTCAAAGTCCCCATTTTTTCCTGGACAGGGGTGCAGCTAAGATGAATGGCTCAGATCGACTCAATGGCTCCCCCCAGTTGCAAGACACGGGCAACGTCCATAGGGGTGGACTAACCCAGATGAAAATCTCGCCTGTTGCACATAGGAGCCCTCCACAATGGTGCCTGGCCAGTCGGCTTCCAAGAATTCAGTCTTCAAAACCGCCATGTTTTTTTTCGTTCCATGAAATATAAGATCAGCTGTGCTAATATTGCATGAAATCCCATAATTATTTTCAATCCTATCTGCTTGGTGGTATACTACCCCTCTGAAAAATATGAGTGAAAGTCAGTTTTCCCAACTGAATGGAAAGTCATAAAATTCCATGGTTCCAAACCACCAACCAGATATTTTCAATCCTATGATTTTCCAATCAGATCCCAACAATTTCCTATCATTCTCCCCATGTTGGTGAATTCGCCCCATTTTTTTCCCAGGGAAAATCTCCGAAAATTTCGCCTTGACGGGTGGTCCAAGTCGAGTCGCCACAGGGCTTTTGGCCTCGGTTGACCCCCCGGATTTTTGCGGATCTGAAAATACACGTGTGATGACACCTATCCGGCTATCCCTTGTTTCGGTCATATCCATGTCATAGGCTCAAATCCCCAAGATCTTGTGAAGAAGGCCTCTCCAAAGGTCCTTTTCAGAAGTGACTCCCAGCAAAAGATCCAGGATTCACAGGATTCACAGAAACGAAACGTTTAACGTTTTACTGTAAAATCTTGAATCATGACTATAAATTACATAAACAAAACTAGTGATTATAACAAACCATAGTGTTACCTAGATTTTAACTATAATGACTAAATATGAAAACTAGTAAAATCTTACAACAAGACTCTCTCACTGGATGAACTTAAACCATATATTTTATCATCAAATCTCCGCCCTCCAGGCGCATCGAAAGCAACCGCCAGGCTGCTTTGGAAGCCGCCGCGGTACTGCGTGCCGTCCTAGGCAGTCTCAAGGGAGGCGAAGCTCGGAAAACTGGAGGCGCGTTTTGCCAAAAACTAATGATGTATAACCCCATGATGATGATTGTTAATTGATGGTTAAATACGTGATTGATGATAAAATGATGATGGTTATTGTTTTAGGATTTTAGTCTGCATTGTTTTATGATGTTTTATGGGTGTTTTATATTCTGGTATCGAAAGTTCATCTTATCTCATATTGGAATATTTCGATATCAGAAGTCGCAAGGTTTGATGATTCATCCGATCCCTGATCATAATACCCAACATTGTTAGGACCTCAATTCATGAATAGATCCAATTCAAAACCGAGATATCTCGATGATTTAAGCAGCGAACCTGTACCGATGTTCAATAACTTCAGGTGCAAACGTTGGGATCTAACCACTGTGGCCGCCGGGATACGAGTAGATAGCACCACATGGAAATATTCTCGCGATATCGCGGAAAAAAATGGGTTGGCTGAATCCTATTCTGAGTTGGCTATACATATACATATATATATATATATATATATATACGTCATCATACATTTCTAGTAGTTGAATCAGGTGAATCAAGCCAAAAGTGTTGATACCACCATGATTGTAGGAGTTAGCTCCATTTTTTGTAGACGATAGAAGTTCTAAAAGTCGTATATCTATTATGTATATATATATGTCATCATATGTCTCGAATTGGGTGTGTCTGAAAATTTTCCCAGATAAATGCCATGGCTTATCATCATCTTCCCCGTGAAATTGCTCTGCAGTAAATCGGTCGAGATGAGGGTATACCCCATTTGCACACACACAACCAGTAAAAGATAGCTAAGTTGGGTGCCAATAACTCCAATTTCACTATGGTTTATGGTACTTATAACTATAGTTAATGGGGTTTATAAACCAACAAACATCACTGGGGGGGCCCCACATTGCACACACACACACACCCATATGGAGGTTTTCTAAGTCATGGGGGGTACCCCTTGCATCATCCAAGTCATGGATGACCATTTTAGCTAGTATTGGAACAACCATGGTGACGACTGAGGATCCCCCATGACTTAACAAACCCTCATATATAGATTTATTTTATCATCCTGAAGTTATAGTAGATAGAATAGAGAAAAAAATCAATGATATTCCAACTAAATTTCCATGATATTCTGATTCCAACTATTTTAATGGGGATTTCGGTATGAAATTCCCATCAATGTGTTTTCCTATGACTAAAAAGTAACACCCCCGTCATCTAGTCATCATTTTGAGCTCGGAACCGTCAAGGTCCAGGTACCTGTGACAATCTGACCGTCCTCAGCGCAACGTCCAGCGATCCGTGAGGGTCGAACGAGAGATCAAGAGATGGGATGGTGCAGGATGGGCCCCAAAAAGTAAAGTGTTTGTTGATTTAGAAAACCTCATTGGAAAATATATCTAAATATAGTTAGAAGTATCATACACCAACTTGTTATGAAAATTATAGCTGGTTGGTAGTATACCAACCCCTCGGATAAATGATGGAGTGAGTAACAGTTGGGATGATGACATTCCCAACTGAATGGAAAAATAAAAAATGTTCCAAACCACCAACCAGATAGTTATAAACCAACTTAGCTAACTATGCGGCCCCATCCTGTGTAGACTTAGCCATTTACCCATCTAACTATATAGAGGTTTCCTACAATAGGGGTACCCCCAAATCATCCAAGATTAAAGTATTTTAGTATTGAAACCCATGGTTTTGGGGTACTCCCATTTTAGGAAAACCCCCTGTGGTTATATGTCAGAAAATCACCACCTGCACTACCTTGGATGGTTGAAACCCATCCAAAATCCGGCGTAAAATATTCCCCAAGACAAACCTTCACCCGTTCACGACACCAAGCTCCCCTCTACGAGGGATGAGCAAAAATTGTACGTTGAAATCTTTTGAACACGGCATCTACGAGGATCTGATCTGATGGATTGGTAATTGGTTACCCTCTGGTTATGTCAAATAGCTATTGAAAATGGCCATTTATAGTGGATTTACCCATTGAAAATGGTGATTTTCCATAGTTATGTAAACGCTTACCAGAGGGGGGATATAAAATGGGTAAAACGGAGTTAAATGGAGAGTAACCATCTATCACTGGGCTAACATCTTCACATGTTTTCTGTTTATTTAACTTCTTCACCAAATTGACAGGTTATTGTTGGTTAAATTGACCTCTGAAAACAAATCATGTGTAGGGAGAATGGGTAAGATATCCGCATGAAAATCATGCGTGTGTGTGTCCCATGAAGTCTGACAATAATATATAAACCATTTGGCTAAATGATAATTGTTCAAAGGATTCTTGAAATTATACACCGATAGTATGGAACTATAAACCTTTGGAAGCTTGGAACATGAACCTTGAAAAAAACATTGGGGGATAGTTACTGGCCGTGATTCAAAAAGTGACCGTCGCGACGTGAGGTCGCTGTTTTATTCCCCCGAAAGATGGGGGACAAGATCTGGACCCACAAATGGCTAGTCCTTCTTAGTGGTTTCAACCAAGCATTTTAAGAAGGTTTGAATCCAATCTGGTTGGTGGTTGAGCCACACCTTTGAAACATATGAGTTAATTGCGATGATGACATTCCGAACTGTTTCTGGAAAGTCATAAAAGCCATGGTTCCAAAGCACCAACCAGATATATTAATCATTGATTATCATATATTATCATTATCAACCATTATTAATTAACCATTATTAACCACTATTAATAGTGCCCAGAAATTGGGTCATGGGAAATCCCCGGTGCCCTCCAATGAATCCATGCACAGCCGCCAGGGTGAACCCGGCAATTCTGATGGCTGGCAATGTTGTCGGCAATTGTGAGAAACACGAAACGTTGGTGAACATAACTCCAATAACTATGGTTTATGGTACTTATAACTATAGTTAATGGGGTTTTTAAACCAATTTGTAACTGGGGGGCCCCACATTGTAGGAAGTAGTAACCGTAGAATACCATACTTTGGCGTGAGCTTACAAAGTATGTAGAGTCAAAAACTGAGAGCCATGATGTGCTTTTCCAGAAGGTTTTGAGTCAGACGGCACCCCATAGCACCTGGCCTTCCAAGTTCCTTTGTATTCATACTTGGTCTTGTTGAAGACATACCTGAAAAATCAAGACTCTGCAATGCTCGAGAATGACTCCACCAACAAAGTGCCTATGGGGCAAGTCACTATTGTATCATATTGTATCCCTAACATGGGATAGTTTAGTACATCTTGGTTCCATTTAGATCCATTTATAGATATTTATAGATCCATTTAGATCCATTTAGATCCATTTAGTACATCTTAGCTCCAATAAAAAGACAATTTCATCTGCAATTCCAGTTGGAAGCTGCTGCTCTGAAAAATCAGATCATCTCGATGGATCATATCCATGCTGGCAGCATCCACCCTGTCATCCACGGCTTGATGTAGATCTAGAGGAAATACCCTCTGGTAATTTAACAGTTTGCTATGGAAAGATCCACCATTTTTCATGGGAAAACTCACTATTTCTATGGCAATTTTCAAGAACTATTTGACATAACCAGAGGGTACGGTTTTTATTCCCTGGGGTTCCCCTGAAACCATCCTGGGAAGTGCGACAACAGAGGAGACAACAGCCATCACCACCTTCCCACGTTCGCGAAATGCGCACGTCCCAGGCCCGTGTTTCTTGCCATCTTTCCATTCACCTGAAAGCATGGAGGCTTACCGTGTTTTAAGGGACGATGTGGCTTTGATGTACCCTCTGAGGTTTTATCTAAGCTTTTGCAAACTGGAACATCACCAAAATTAGAGGTACCCTCTGGTTATTTCTTACACTTCGCCATGGAAAATCACACACATGCTATTAAGTTCGGTAAACCATCGAAATATCGATTAGGGCCATCGAAAAACCAGGGCGAACTGTGAATGTCAGTCATAACCAGAGGCCACGGATCATCGAAGTCACCCAACATCCAAATTCCTGGCACAAAAACGAATCACCTTTTTAGCGAAGAAATTTTGTCCCAAAAACCCAATCTGGAACGGCCGAAAATTGTCACACATACTATGTGAAACAAAAAAAAACATCAAAATCAGGTTGTGTTTGGGACAGGAAAGTGCAAATTAAATCAATGGATTCAATGGCTCATTGGGTCCCTTTTGAAAAGCCTCTGAAAAGTCTGGGATCTGCAGCACGTTCACCCTCGCTCCACCGAAAATCCTAGGTGCCTGAGTAGATATCGCCATTGGCATACAGGAGGGTACCCTGCACTGCGCGGTTTCTTGGTCGAGTTGTGGATTCTGTTCCCAAAGCACGAGGCCTACTTGCTGGCAAGTTCTTTTGGAACTTGGAACACCAATATGACCCCCTTTCCATCCATTTAACACGAAAAAAATGCCAAAAAACGAAATCTGAATGTCTGCCTCAGGTGTCATTTTATCACGCCATTGCGTGATGGCTGTTATTTTTCGCGCCTCGCCATTGCGTTTCCCGTCTTTGAAGTGACCATGGAAGTAGCCACCCTTCTTGTACCTCCAGGGTGGAGTTGACGTCACGCTCGTGTTGATGTTCTTTCCAAGGGTATTTTTTTCATCATGATCCCTTTTCCGGAACTCAAGAAATGCGAAAAATAAACGAACAAAAACAAAAGTTCAGACATTTCTTGAGTTGATATGGATCGAAATTTGGGGGACCAATCAAGTCTGGTCACGAATGGGTAAACTGTTCATTTGGGGAGTGTTTTAATGGCTTTAGCCATATGAAAATCTCTGAGATTCCTCTCTTTATGTGGCTTTCTGTGCCAGTGGTCTTCAGATTGGCAAGCATATGACCCTCCAAGCTTGGGATCGCATTTTGGGTTGTATCCTCATGGCCGCTAAACATGATACTCTTCCACCCCCCCCCAGCGCGGGAAAAAATCCACAGGCCAAAGCGCGTTAGATCATTGCAGCAACAACAACAACAACATGTGACATCTTCCCCATTTGTTGCTTAAATATGATTAAATGCTGCATCTTCCCAAATCGTGTCGAGCTTTGTTTTGAGAAAGAAGAAAGACGCATCCCATAGGGTTGAAACCATTTGAAAACAAAAATAAATAATAAGAAGACAAGTAAAAAGTACCCGAAAACACCACTTATTTCCTTTGCATCACCATTGTCTGTTGCAAAATGTGTCATATGAAAGCCACCCCCCAATACGAGTTGGTCATATCCTCCGTAAACCCAAACGAATTCACCAAGTGAACTGTGCATTAGCTATCATAAATCAGCTACATATATATATATATATAAATATATATATACACTGCACACATCTATATCTATCTATATATATATATATACACACATCTATTCCCATAAATTTATATATATATGCCATTTTCCTGTGGTTTTCCTATGGTTTTCTGGCTTAGAGCAGTGGTTTTTTCCTGGGGCACGTGATTCTGCCCAGGCCGGTCTTCAGATTATTCTCGAAGGTGCCAGTGAACACGTCGCCCTTCAGGTACCTAAAAAAGCGGCTGGGAGATATGAGTCAAGTGCTTGGTCGCTTCGGGTATCACGCGCTGACAAGAAAATATCAGTAACTACGTGTGTATATATATATATATATGTGTGGTTATATAAATATGAGTTACTATATATATCATTAACTATATGAATATGATATATGTAACCATGATATCATTAACTATATATATATATCATTATATCATATAATTATATATATATGGTTAGATGAATATATCCCCATTTAACCCATCCAAGGTTGAAACCAAACAATAGGAACAACTGCGAAGCTCCCACTAGTCACCAACAGTTCGCTTCAACGCGCGCACGTGTAGACACCGGCTCCTTGCCGAATGCCATTTTCGAAGAGACCTTCGTAGATATCGCCATTCGCATAGTTGGCCGTAGCTTTTCCTGGAGCGAAAGTATGCCAATATCACTAAGAAACTAAGAGACATAATGAAGAAAAATGGCGTCTTCAGCATAGAAAATTTGAGCAAAACCCCCAAAAACCATAGTTTATCATATGTTCACCATTCAAAATGCATTTGTTTAAGGTAAATCCCCTGTGCTCAGACAACATAATTTTGCAACAGGAAGGATGTTTTTTTGGGGGGAAATGTTACCATTGGCATCTGACCCAATTTTTGCTGGAAATTGATGGATTTGTCGTTAGAGCATGGCCCACACCAGAACAAAATCTTCAGAGAAATGTCATGTGAAACGCACAATTCAATTGCAATTTCCAACTGAAACATCGTGTTGTTTAAGGCCTTTTTGTTGCAGAATACATGGTGAAACGTCAGCTCTGAATTCTTCCTTCAACATCTACCCTCTGGTAATTTAACATAGCTATTGAAAATGAGCATTTATAGCGGATTTACCCATTGAAAATGGTGATTTTCCAGTTCGCAAACTGTTAGTTTACCAGAGGGTAAAACCTTCTAAAACGAGAAAAAAAAACAGAACGGCGCGTCCTGTAAAGCCAATGGATGTCTTCTTCTCACCTTCTTCTGTAACCAGGGTGTACCTCAAAACAACGAAAACAACGTGGCTCCGCGTTCCGCGTTCACAACGTGGCTCTGTCTGAAGGCTATACCCTTTAAGCCGATTTTAAAGGTAAGGTGAAGATGTTGGTCACGCTAAAGTCAGACAAACAACAAGTTAACTAAGTATCCAATGGTGGTTGATCTTGAGGTAATCTGTTTTTGGAAACAAGGCTTGCGGGTGGTATCAACCATCATTGAAGGATCACATTCTCCACAGTTCAGGTTTTAACCTCCCATTTTTTGTTGGTTGAAATCCGAATTCCAATGATCACATCACTCAACAAAACACCAACTTTTTTGGTGTTTTGTGGCATTGCTCATAAGGCAGGCTTCTGAAAATGGCTGCTTAACATTTTGTAACCCTTATCACCATGGGTTTCCTAGCTACATATGACCAATTTGGGATGAGAGTGGACCCATGGAAAGTTTACGCTTCGGCTTACCCCCGAATGCGGCCCCGCACACGCCAGGTGGCTGCCTCTCCTGGTGGAGCCACTTCCCGTCCCTTAGAGCTGGGATTTATGGATTTTCATAGTTCATCTCCTCAAAATATGGTGTGTGTGTGTGTGTGCATGTATGCAAATAGATATATATATATATATTATATTATATATATAATATATATTATATATATTATATATATATTATATATATATATTATATATATATGAAGAAATAAGCAAACAATTCCGAATAAGTAAATAAAACAGGTCCGATTTTCCCTCCCGACATGTGAAAACAATTGGGGATCTTCATGTCATTTTTGCGGGGATGGAATAGAGAATATTTGACATCACCACTGGCTTTTTTCCCAATTTGGAATAGCTGAGTTGAAGAAAGATAATTTTCACCATACGATTCAGGATGAATACTGAGTGTAATTCCTCTTATTGATGCAGTGGTGTTTGTGGCACGCTGTTTTCTGGAGGAAGGCTCCAAAAGGGCCCCAGGGCCGGTGGAAAATGTAGCTCTCCGAATTCCCATCATCCAACAACAGCCAAGCGGTATAACGATAACCATAAGAACATGGGTATCCTATGGTATCTGGTTGGTGGTTGAGCTACCTGAAAACTGATGGAGTTCGTCAGATTGGATCATCATCCAGTTCATATTGGGGAAAATTAAAAATTGGGGAAAATAAAACATGAATATATGATAACTATGATATACTAGGTGGTTTTACCCAAACTATTGGGGAAAATTAAAAATTCATGTTCCAAACCACCAGGTGTGGTTGGAAAACTCTTAGGAGCTCCGAAGCGCCAAAAAAATGGATCCAAATGGCTAGGTAATATGGATACCCATATCTCCGAACTCCCTCCTAACCACTAGTGTACTTAATATTAGAGCATATTAGACTATTAGAATATAATACTTTAAAAGCAATACAAACATATCAATAGTAATTACTGATACTACCAGTTTTTTTTGCTTCTTGGTATAGTCTAACTCTACTAAAACCAAAAAAAATGGGTCATGAATCATGACGAAACTCATGAATCGACCCTGAAAATTCCCATCCAACGACATCAACGACGTCCTCGTCGTCTCCCATGCTGAACAGCCAGGCGTTGTCGGATCGGATCCCCCGAAAAACGGCACCGTCTCTGGAGCCCCAAAAATGGAGATCTTCACGACGTCCAGACCGGGAATCCCCAGGAAATGATCCAAAGTTGAATGGAGAAAAAAATGAACAAATCGCCATGAATTTTAAGGGCATTGACATAGATATATCATAGATATATTATTATGATATATTTATGTAATTTTGCCAATTAAAAAAAAACAAACAAGCACCGGAACGCTATCAATTAGAGAACATTCTGCTGACTTTCTCTAATTCAGGGTGTGCGCCGAATGCTAATTTTGAAATAATTCGATCGTTCTGGGTAAAATGAACGTAAACACTCGTGATTTATGGCTGCACATGGTCACGATATTATAATGTGATGCCAAAGGAATGCAGCGTTAACCATCAAAAACCAAGCAAAATTGTGAGTTTTGCCATAACAAATTGCTGATTTATTTTGCCCGCTAAAGTTGAAATGTTCTCCAGCAAGAAAACGTTACTAAATCAGCAAGAATTGTCATGCAACCGGCAAGCATGGTGAAATTCAGCAAGCTTAGGGATTTAAACAGCAAAAATTGGGGATTAGTCGTTCGAAATAGGACTTTTAGAAGATTTAGCAAGCGAAAATGGAGCTTAAACCAGAAAACAATGGTGCTTCCACCAGCAAAACATCTAGCTTATTGCACAGAAAACAAACCAGCTACAAACCATGTCGGATCATTTCGGTCATATCATAAATCATTGCAGTCTATCATGTCTTGTGCCATGATGTGGTTTCATGTTCACTTTGAACCCAAATCCATCGTCCGAAGATTCCAGAACTCAGCGAGGTTCAGCTTCTGAAGTACCGAGAGTACCCTCTGGTAAACATTTACATAACTATGGAAAGATCCACCATGTTGAATGGGAAAAATTCACTATAAATAGCCATCTTCAATAGCAAACTGTAACAGTCATTACCAGAGGCTATGACCCATGTCTTACTGAAAAATGCTGGGTAAACCCAGTTTACCCATCAACCAGTGACCAAGATTTCGAACCCTTGGGGTCCTTTTCCGCATGCTCTTAGAGACCGGGCAGATCCCTTGTGGAAGCCCAAAAAGATGTTGGCTCATCCGCCGGGGACGGGTCCAGTTGTCCTTTTGTTGGTGCAGACCTAAGATCTACGGCCGGTTTTGCTGGGAATGTCCAAAGTGACAGATTTTTTTTGCCCCCCCCAAAAAAAACAGAGACGTTAATCATCTACTGTGATTTCAGAAACCACAGAAAACCATACAGATTCACAAATGAAGCTGATCATACCTGATATGTATATGTATATGTATATATATATATACATCATGTATAGAAAACGCTGCTTCTTCAAAGCATTTATTTTAGACACACCCAGCCGGTTACTCTGAACGCGCACTCTCCGAGTGCGGGATGATCTGATGTGGGCCGTTCTGGCGAAGCAATCGACCTGTCCAGCGTCGTTCCACCGTCGCTCCCATTTCCACGACCGCGATGGAACCTCGCGATGAGTTTCATGGCCTAGTTCCATGGTTGGGTACTTGGTAAAAACACATCTAGCTTAGGTAGGCTATGAGAAACCAAACTATAAAAGTAGCAAAAATATGGGTACCATCTGGTTATTTAACATAGCCATGGAAAATCACCATGTTTGATAGGTAAACCTCTATACAGTAAATGGATGTAAATGGGTCATTTCCCATGGCTATGTTAAATAGCCAGAGGGTAACCTTGCTGAAGCAACTGATAACCAAGTATACGTGCGTCGTGCACATTACGTAGCTTGAGCCCCGTAATTGAATCAACGGGCTGTGTTTTTGAGTAAGTAAATGCGAGAAAAAAGTATGTGTGTATGTACATGTGTATTATAATGTGTATATATATATATGTAATGCATGTATAACTGTATAATTGATTATAATTGTGTTTGTTTGTATTCCCCAGCTGGGGATTGAAAGTTGTTTCAGTCGGCATCCCGGGTCATGGGAGACCGGCGCACGGGGCATCGACAGGCGCACGGCCGTTGAAATAAACTGAAAAATCCCTCAGGGTCCTCGACACCCAGAAAGTTTTTTTGAATTTGGGTCTCAAAATTGGCCTGAAATCACTCTTCGGAAACATGGATCGTTTCACGGTTTGGCCAGAGATGCTCAATTGGGATCATCCCCGGAAAAATCGATAGCCGAAACATGCGTTTCAACCACCAGACCTGTTTGGAATCATCTTTGGAACAGCCTCTTCTGGTCACCAATTTTGATCCGCACCGATCTGCAATGTGTGCAATGTGTCCGATCTAGGCTTCGCCTTGAACAGACGCAACCCCACATCTTATGGAGCACTTTTCTCACTGGATGCTTTACAAAGCTCTAAAGAAACCGAAGAAATGTGGCTCAGTATGGCTCAGTTCATCCCAAGAACATTCTTAAACACCCTAGAAAAACAGGGTTAGTACTTTGTCCTTACTTTGTCTGGCATCCTTTGAATGGTTTAGGGCGTGTTTTTCTCAATGTTCCTCTGATTGGTGGTTTCACATCAAAAATATGAGCAATTGTGCCACTTCATCATCCCATTTCTATGGTTGAAAAATGACAAACATATATGGCAGTGTGTCAAAACCAATAGTACCCCTGTAGTTCACATCAAAATAGCTGGGATTTATGGATGTTCATCCGCCTAAAAATGGTATGTATAGGTATTGATCCATAGTCATATCCGAAACCACCAACCAGTCCTATATTTTGCTCCTGTGGGGAGTGAGATCTCCACGATTGTCAATCTCGACGTGTACACCGTCGCGCCGTCGAAGAGAACGCGTCACGGCACCGGCTGCAACGGTCCCTCCTCAAAAGTTCCACTAGTAGGCCACCACCTGGGTATGGATCAATACCTATAGCATTTTTAGGGGGTTATTCACATCCATAAATCCCAGCTATTTTGATGTGAACAGAAGGGGTACAACATGGGTTTTGACACACAGCCACCTGTACAACCCCTTCGGTGGGGAAGATACCTTGGGGGCCCCCGTCCGACAAGTCGGTGAACTAATCACGCGGAAAGCATCACAAGTAGTATCAAAACTTGAAAGATTAATCCACAAGACATAAACTTACTGGTGCTAAACGTAGGGAATGGATGGGACTGGGGGTTGCTGGGATTAAAATTGATAGTGATTATGGATCATTCCCGAAAATTCCCTACGTTTAGCACCAGTAAATCAACCAAAGCATGTCTGGTCAACGACTCAGCCACACAGATCGCACTCAGCGGCGCACACAAATCTATCTCAGCGACGCTACGACCACGACATCTTAAGGGTTTATATGTCGTTGCACTTAATGTAAGAAGGGCCACGACACCTTTAGGGTTCATGTGATGTTGTAATTTCTGCGCGCACAATAAGAAGAAACTACAGCGATATCGCAGGAGTGCGTGCACATAACGACAAAAGCTCTCACAGTGTAGCATCAGTATATCTCCAACTGCAAGAGAAAGTTTTCTACTGTACGTCGTTGCCTACATGTCGTCATCCAACATGTGGTCACCGCACATGTCTTGCCGCGTGTACGGCTGAGTTCCTTTTCGCGTGTATGGCTGAGGTCCGTTCCGCGTGTGCAGCGAGCATTTTCCGCGTGTATAGGCGAGATCGTGTTTTCGTGCACAGCTGAGGCAGATTACGCGTGTACAGCTGAGTCACGGACCTGTCTGAATGATTTGCTATGATTTACAAGACCTCATTTGAAACCTTCAAATTGATAATTTCCCACTTTGAATCATTATTTTATTACTCCAAATCTTGGTGGTGTCGGCTCAGGTTCCCTAAATGACAGGCCTACTTACAACTCAATCATCAGATTAGATCGGACGATTGGCTCAAGATCATTTACCATCATTTAAAAAAGACACTAACCTCCAGCAATCAAACATTGCAATTGACAATTTCCTATAAATGGAGGTTTATAATTTATAGCTGACAAAAACATTTTTTTTTAGTAGTGGATGTTTTTCACTGCAACGTTTGATGACCATATAATGTTCAATTAGATTCCCGTTGTATCCATGTTTATCCCAATTTTCTCTTGGTAACCCAACCATTTCCAACACACTCATCGACTCAGCCAATCCAGGTCTCCCCGAAATTCTGTTGGTGAAGTATGCGCTCTACGAAATATGAAATACGTAAACCATGAAATATCCCCTCATGAGGTGTTGAAATCCCCAAAAAGTATGCTTAAAATTGCGAAAAAACACATCATAACACATCGTATAATACTTGAATACAAGTATGGTTTTTCAGCATGAATCGGAAAAATTAGGGTTTTCCATCACCATCTTCATATGTAAATCACCGAAGTTTTCATGGGCCATGGCTTCGCAGCGGCAGCCAAGGCACCACTACTGCCGCACTGTCGCCTTCCGACGTTCCCGTGCGGGTGCCGATGACATTTGCTGCGAGCTGGGCCCTCCTGGTACGAAAAGCTGCTGTTCCTGGAAAAATCCCAGGGATATTTTTAGCACAACAGTGGGTTTATCCAAAATACCCTCTGGTAAACGTTTACATAACTATGGAAAATCACCATTTTCAATAGGTAAATCCACTATAAATCACCATTTTCAATAGCTATGTTAAATTACCAGAGGGTAAAAGAAAGCCATTTCAGGAACTTATTGAAGGTACCTAACCTACCATATTTCAGGCCTGTTTTTTGGCTATGTAAGGGAATATCCCTGATTGAAATATAGGGACTTTTATGGCACAGAAGCTCCATTTGAGGGTCCTGAAATTTCTACTGAAAAAGTTGGTATCATCTTTGAGTTCACCCCATGTTCGCATGAATCTGATGCTATGTGGGGTCAAGTTCATCAAGTTGATGTTCCGACGAATGATCTACAAGTAGTGGATTTCACCCATATTTATTCTTCATTTATTGGGTCTAATTACATACATGTGATGGCTGTAATTCCTGAACTGGTTCAACCTGCACGTGTTCGGATGTGTTCGGGATTTCAGTTTGAAAATACCAATACTAAAAAAAACATGTTAAAGGGACCATGATTTTCTCTGATTTCCAGTCAAGTGATGGAAGCAGTTTGAAACTCTGGATGTTGATCATGAATTCTTGGTATTTTAGTGGATAATTGTAAGTGTTGAACAGGCCTTTGAAATATGAGAATTAAAGCAAAACCGTCGCAAAGTTCAGACTTAGCCAAGAAAACTAAACTAGCAAAAAAAAGTTCACACTGACTGATTGCAATCAACAAGAATTGATATCAAACCAGCAAACCTGGTGATACAGGGGTCATTATTAGCACAAAACAAACAAAGGAGTGAATTGCCAAAATGATGCTTGAAGAGACAAGAAAACATGGCGGAGCAACACCCTGGATAACCCCTTTAATGGTTGAATCTGGAAAATGTTTACATGTTTTTTACCACTGGATTCTGGCACCAAACCCAGATATCATCATATCAAATTGGGTTTTTTTTCCCATTGTATCCCAGTTATATCCCCATATTTTCAGTTATGTCCAGATTATTGGTATTATCCTCTGGTAAACAGCAACATAGCAATGGAAATCCACTATTTCGACTGGGCCATTTTCAATAGCTATTTTGAAATAACCAGAGGGTATCAAGATGTTTTGCTAATTTTCTCGTCTCCTCATGATTCGTTCGCCAGCATGCTGATGTCGTTCTTCAAATCTACCGTAGTTTTCTGCTCGAGATCTCCAGTTGTTTGTTGCTAAACTCTTAATATATCCCAAATGGGCTCAAATTATATTCACATTTGATCCATTATATATATATATATATATATATATTTATTTATTTACACTAGATATAAATAACTATTTAAATCATCTTGGATCAGCAAAAAATGGGCTCAAATCATCTTGGATCAGCAAAAAAACACATATTTTCACGTCTATTAAGTCATCTTCAAACATCTCAGATCGTCTTTTCGTAGCCAGAAAGATACCGAAACGTACGCTATCACGACTATTTCCGTAGGATTTTACCAACGTCTATCTTTTTGGGTGTTCCTATACCACCTGGTTATTTGCTACATAGCCATGGAAAGATCCACCATTTGTTTCATAGGTCAACCATCTATTTCTATGGGCCATGGCTTTCCATGGCGAACTGTTAGTCATAACCAGAGGGAAAATCATCGCAACTCCCTCATGTTTGTTGGTTGAACCCCAGGTACAACGGGGAACGCAGCCCGGCGCAGCCCGGTCCTCTGTTGGTTCGTCAGCTGGACAAGGTCCTGTTTTAGCCACGGGGGCACCCGATGTTGCAGAATTTAGGACGTTTCAACCAAGAAAAAGAAGAAAAGTTGGGGATCTAGTGCGGATATCAGGGGAACATATTTTTTTGGATATTTGGAAATATAACTGAGCTGTGCTTAACATAGTCCAATAGTACCATGGATTGGATTGGCATGATAGGCTTATGCCATGGGTTTTAATAATCCTTGTTATGATCATTATTGTTGGACTTTGTTTTACTGGGAATGGTGGGGACCATTCCCCTGAAAACAACATCCATCATAATACACAAAACACCCTATGGGGTAATAAGCCAATGATTGTTCGTGTCACACTATCAGATCCACCACTGCTCAAACCTTTGAAAATGCTGAAAATGCTGAAATTAGTCAAGGGTGGTATGTAGCTCTTAAGAGCACCAAAACAATTAAGTTTAATTACTCAATTTTCTCGATTAGGCACTTTACTACTAGTACATCTAATATCGGAACAAGTTGCCCTCTCATTTTTCACATCTCCCTAGTCAGTGAGCCACATCTAGATGTTTACATCCAGTTAGAATATCTGGCCAGATCAGCTTACTACATAGCATGTTGACAAGGAAGCTGGGATTGTTCTTTTGCTGTTTATGGGTTGATCATGGTTTATGTGTTTTTTTAAGAAACCTGCCAGGGACTATTAGACTATCTTAAGTCCACCCCAGATAAATCGAGACATGACCAGCAAAAAGGTTGGATATTTGGGGAGGCCACATGGAGATCGAATGGGACGTAACCAACCAACAATTAATGATGAAACACCCCAAGACTCACGGTCAGTAAAAATAATATATTCACCAATTTTTGGGGCTAAGTCTACTTAGATGACTTGATCACCAGGGCTGACCACTTACTAAAATTGGGATATGATCAGAATAGGAAAAAAATGCGGATTCTAAAGAATGTACAAAAAAACAGGGGATATGTCACTAACCTGAATTAAGGCCATATTAGGATGATTTCCCCTACTAAGCATCATTCCCAGTGAGGTCGCAGTCCCCATGAAAAATTGTGATTTAATAAACAATGACATGGATTTACACCAACCAACAAACCAATATCAGTGGATGATTGACCACAGGAACCCGGGGTACCCCAAGATATTCATTTTTATACCATGGAATGTACACGGGGAAAACCATGTATAAATGGATCTTCTGTAAATTGGTGATTCATCAACACAATTATTATGTGGCCTAGTTTCACCCATCCAACTGTAGATATACCCACCCTACATTTCTTTGTAGGTTTGCCCCAAAATGAAGGATGGAAGGATGGGTCCCCATGCAGTGCGTGATTCGGGAAAATGATGTTTTTTCAGCCACTGGAATAGTGGGGTCCCCGGGGTCCCCCCCTATTCGGACTAACATTGGAGAGGACCTGGTTGGTGGTTTTTCGCTACCCCTCTGAAAAATGATGGAGTGAAAGTCAGTTGGGATGATGAAATTCCCAATATACTGGGGAAAATAATCCAGCCATGTTCCATTATTGATTATTATATCCCATGGAATATCCCATTAAAAACACCATGGAATATCCCATGATTCCCAATATATAGAAAACAAAAAAATGTTCCAGTCACCACCAATCAGATATTTATAAACCAACTTAGCTAACTATGGGGCCCTATCCTGTGTATATAGAAAAACAAAAATGTTCCAAACCACCAATCAGAAATCCTATCTCGTCCCTTTACACTGGCTGGGCTGATCGTCGGATTTCCCTGGAGTATTCTGATCGTCCCCAAGAGATTGGGCAAGAAAAAAACCCTAGGAAAAATCATCAACCAACGGGGGTTTTGAACATTGTTCAATGATTTTTTTGGCTTATGTTGCATACATATATATATAATAATTGTATATATATATATATTGGTTTTATCCAGCAAGAGAGTAATGCTCACAGAAGTTTCTCCAACGGTGGGATCGGAGGCAACATGGGGTTTCTCAAAAACACCTTTTGGTAATCAAACCTGGCAATGGGAAATCCCTAAATGGAGGAACTAGATAAATACCTCCATGGTTATACTAGATATATATATATATATAGCTAGATGGATAAACTATGGGATATACTCTCTAAATGGAGGAACTAGATATATATATATATATATATATTTGTTACATAGCTATGGAAAATGGCCCATAGAAACAGATGATTTTCCCAGCGCTAGAAACCTCCATTTATTTTGGGTTTTTTCCATAGCTATGTTAAATTACCAGATGGTATAAATCGGGTATTTTCCATTGCCACGTTTGACTACCGGAGGGTAAGCAAAATGGTTTGATGGGTTTTGTCGGGGTTTTATTTCATTCGGATACCATCCCATTCCCAATGGTAAATACCTCCATGAGAACCCAGAATGAAGGAACTAAAGCAGGCTTTCTGGGATTTGAGACATAGCCACAGCCAAGTCCAGAGGGTTAGTTTTGCACAAGGTGAGGCCCTTGACGAAATCACTGACGCTACATTTTCTTGACTTAGAGAAGTTGCTTAACTACAATCACTCACTATAGGGTTTATGGATGTTTATGGGGAATAAAATGAACTAGTTCATGGCTTTATAAACCAATAACCATTTCACTGGGGCCGCACCCTCCACAGGGTTTTTGGAGCCCATGTTGCGAATTTGATCCAGTCCTTGTTGGATAAAACCACTTTACCCAATTCTGCCAGGTCCTTCCGGCACAACGCACAGCTTCGAGCCGATTGGAGCCACCCGCCAATGCACTCCTAGCAGAACCCAGGCTGACTTCAGGTATGGGGTATACCATGGTATACCTATGGGGTTCCCAAACAATACAGTAGTTGGGAAGATTGATGAAAATTGGTTGATAGGTAGAGATTTATGATATATCATATCATTCCAGTTGAAAATCGATAGAACTGGGCCTCATCCTGGGATCTTTTTCTGAACCGAAATTGGGGATACCGAAAAAACCGCCAGGATGTGAACCTTGATTCAATAGATTTTTCGCTAACGAGGCCAATTCCAAGCAGTGTTCAAAATCCCATCGAAATCCTATATCGTCCCTTTATACTGGTTGGTTTTAGTCGGATTTCCGTGGAGTATGATCACCCCCCATCGACTAAGTAGTGATTTCCCTAGAAAAAATCATCAACCAGCGTGTGGAACGCAGCCGCTCCTCAATTTTGTTTACGCCGTGACTAGTCCCAATTCTTGGCTCACTATCAAAGAAGCCCAAGTGAATTTCGAAAATATCAGGAAACATATAGAATATCCATGGATTATGGTGTTAATAAGCAATTCTATGGTTGGTTGGGGGAATAGCTTCTGGTAATGACTAACAGATGGACACTGACATTGAGGAAAATTTACAGGAAACCCCTATATTTGATGGTAAAAACCATGGTTTCCTGTAGATTTTCCCTTCAACCAATCCATTGATTGAGGTGTTTTGTTCGGTCTTTCCATGCGTTTTCCCCCAGTCATGACCCTTTGTGCCCACGAAGAACGGATCCTTATGAAAGGCGTGCCCGCAGGGAGTTGCCTGGCGACGGCACCCTTTATGGGAAACCTCTGAGTTACAATAGGAAGTGGTAAAAAATATATTCAAGAATAGGGATAAAATCATGTAAATTGAATTTTGTGTGCATCTTTTTTGGGGGGAAGGTGCTACTATGGGAAAAGGATGTCGAGATAAATCTCACTTGAGTGATTTAAATGTGGGTTGTTGGATTGTGATTGATGATAGGGTGGTATAAACAACAAGAATGGAGCAAAAGATCCGGAAATGTTTTTTGATTGGTGATTTCCTTCCATGGACCAGGAAAAAGGATGTGCATACAGTGTGTATATATATATATATATGTATGTGTGTATACATACAAACATACATACATACATGCATGCATGCATGCATCCATACCTACATACCATACCATACCATACCATACCATTACATTAAATTAAATTACACACATACATACATACATACATACATACATACATACATTACATACATACATACATACATACATACATACATACATACATACATACATACATACATTACATACATACATACATACATACATACATA
>Ga0126342_10004077_pt1 | contig 24651 bp, 22 predicted proteins | sample Cyp1metagenome_FD_92528 | JGI IMG/M metagenome (GOLD analysis project Ga0126342, IMG submission 92528) | Coral microbial communities from Lord Howe Island, Old Settlement Bay, Australia - Cyphastrea 1 metagenome | ecosystem: Host-associated > Invertebrates > Cnidaria > Coral ...
TATGCCAGATAGAATGCCAAATAGAATGTCAGAAGATATGTCAGATAGAATGCCAGAAGATTTGCCAGCAAGAAAATGTATAAATGTCATGGTGGGGATCACACGAAGTAAAGTAATTTTTTTCTCTGAACGATGGGATGAGTCACCCCATCCCCTGCTAGCAACTCCCTCAGTGAGGTGTTCGTGATTTTTAAGGGTGAATCCCCTGCAACGATGTTTGGGATCCCAGAATCCACCAATCCATCGATTTCGTTTTTGGATACCAATAACATAAAAAATGACCTATGGTTTGGGGTATCCGAGGTACCCCTTTTCAGGGAAAGGCCCTAATATAATATGACTCCCCTTTCCAAAAAAAAGGGCCCCCACCAATAGCTGGATGGTGGCCAAATGATTGAAACCACATGAGCTGGATCCCAGTCCTCCAGGGACACCACTTCAAGCAAACGGTGAGTGGCAACATGGGCTGAAACCATGGGCGGACTGACTACGAAATGTAGTTCGAACTGCAGAAACGTTGCCGAGTTGAAAACCTTGCGAAGGACATGGCTGGGTGTGTCTGAAAATGGCTGGGAATTTTTGGCCCTTTGAGAAGGATCATGATTGGCCCTTTGCGTCACATTTTTTGAGTACCCAGAGTCCAGGTGCCCGATCAGTCCACTCCACCGCCAAAATGAGCCCAGCGCCCACAATCCATCGCCAAAAACCAAAGGTTTGGGGCTTCATTTTCATCCCCTGGGAATCATGTCAAATTTTACAAACCCCAGCTGGGAATGGTTGATTCTTGGGGGTTTCCGACGTTTCCGAGCAAAACCCGCAGAATTTCCGAGCAAAACCGGCAACATACATGGAATTTCCCATGCCACCCTGAAGTCTGAAAGGTTTGTGTCCTGGCAAACATTTCACCGTGTGTTCCCCGAACCATTGCCCCCATAGTTTTTTTTTTTGTGTTGAAAAACTCTGGTTGACACTGTCCAGATCCATTTTTTGAGGGTTTAGCTATATCATGGATGTCCAATGGATGTTTTGTGTCTCTGTGAATGGCGGTGTGCGTCAAGTTCGAGTATTGCTCAATGCCTTGTTTCCAAACGATGGCATGTAGACCCAACCAGGGTTAAGCATGAAAGACTGCCAGGCTTCAACATAGGCTTGCCCTGCAGGGGAAGTAAGACGGCGATCACTGGAATTCCAGATGTAAATTTAAGGTGCAGACATCAAGGCGCTTTTCACATATATATATATATGTATGTGTATGTATATGTATATGTATATGTATATGTATATGTATATGTATATGTATATGTATATATAATTAAATATAGACAATTTTTTTTCCAGGATCGATCTGTAGATATGCTCGAGCCTTCTTTTCCCTCTCCTTTTCACCCTGAAAGTGATTTGATCCTTGGTGAGCGGATTGTTTTGTAGCAAATCTAGCAGAAACTGTGCAGCGGATGTGCTGTTTTCTCAGGATGGTCCAACAGGTATTGAACACATTTATGTGGAATGACTCGCAATCTTCTCCCGACTTCAAAAGATCAGAAGATCGCATTGATACCATCAGACGAGTTAGGAGCCTTTCCTAAGTCCGATGTGATACCCTCTGGTAAATTAACATAACTATGGAAAATCACCATTCTTAATGGGAAAATCCACTATTAATGGCCATTTTCAATAGCTATTTTGACATAACCAGAGGGTAAAAAGCTGTGACCGCTATTTGGCTGGGCTCAGATGATGTAAATCGGCGCCGCCCTTGTTGGCGAGCCAAGGCAGGTGCGTTCACTGTGGCTGACTGGAGGAGATCATTGGATTATTGACAGTGATAGCCAACATCCAAGCGCGCTTGATTGTTCTTCTCTTTATCTATGTTTGTTGCTAGTATCAACTATTCTTATGACTCATGATGATTAATTATATGTTTAATATGTTTTAAATATATGGCTATGAGTCAATACCTATGAAAATACCATTTTTAGAGGGTTATTCACATCCATAAATCCCAGCTATTTTGATGTGAACAAAAAAGGGGTACTATTGGTTTTGACCCACTGCCATATTTTCACTATAGTTATAAGTACCATAAACCATAGTTATTGGAGTTATAAACCAACTTAGCTAACTATTCGGCACCACCTTGGATGATTTCTAGGCCTTTATAAAAGTTGCGAGGTGTGTTGCTGCTTCCCTCGCGAACTCAAACTTTCGATCGCCAAAAAGAAGGTCGCCATGGATGGAGACTTTGGAGTTTCTTGGGCGGCAAAGAAAGAAAAGCGGCCAGCGGTTTGATCTTCATAAAATGATGAGCACAATTATCATCTTATGAACATCTTATGATAATATGAATTATGATAATTCATCAATATTACAATGATAATTCTATGTTCATCAATATCATCAATAGATTACAAAAACTAAAGATGACATATTGATGATATTCATGACACATATTAGCAATTGTCAATTGATCATCAATATTACTAATAGTCAATACCGGGTTCTTCAAAAAAAACAGCCAAGCAACTTGAATTCTAGCGAGGACAGTTAGACACCCCTGGTTCCCCAATCTCAATTATCATCAATATTAATAATAGTCAAAACTTCATAAATATTGATATTGATTACCACATATTATCAGTAATGATTACTAGTAATATCTTCAATTACTAATAGATTACAAAAAAACTTCATAATCAATTACTAAGATAAATTATCATCAATGGCCATTTTGGCAATCCATGGAAGTAGTCCATTGATGATCATTTTATCCATTGAAGGAATCCATTGATAATTTGCTAGTCCATTGATGAGAATTTGGCAGATAGAGATCTTCAATCTTTCCAAAACTCCAAAACCATCTGATCTTAACAAAATCACCAGCATGATGGATGTTTTTTTGGTGATGGTTCTGATGAAACTTGGATGGTGTTCTTCCTGAGAATTCGCTGAAAACTACATTTCTTGAAGATACCCTCTGATTATTTAACATAGCCATGGAAAATCACCATTTATTATATAGAAACCATCTATTTCTATGGGCCATCTATACCATGGCTATGTTAAATAACCAGGTGGTAATTCTGGCATTTTACCATTGTTTTCCATTGTTGAATCCATGTTTTTTGAGGAAACTGTGGTGAGGTCATCTCTTTAGTCATCCAACCCCCACACCGGACGTGCGAACAACGAGGCGGTTCGTTCCGACAACTTGGGTTTGCGCTATGGTGACTTGAGTCCAAGTGGTTTCCATCGGTGGTTTGCGTGGGAAGTTTTTTTTTTTTTTTTCGCATCAATGAGATACTCAGATACTACCCTCTGGTTATGTCAAAATAGCTACTGAAAATGGCCGTAGAAATAGTGAGTTTTCCCATTGAAAAATGTGATTTTCCATAGTTTTTTGTAAGTTTACCAGAGGGTATATCAGCAGGGATATATCGATATGGAGGTTTCCTAAAATATGGGTATCCCAAGTTACAGGTTTCCAGACTAAAATGGTCATGACTTGGATGATTTGGGGGTACCCCCATGAGTTATGATTCCTCTATATGTTTCATTTACACCAATGAAATAGTTTTCAGGGCACATCCATGAGGTGACGAAAGACTGGATGGCCTGATAGACCACTGGATGGGAGGTTTCAGACAGTGTTGTTCAGTCACTGCCACCAGTTAGAGTTGGACGCACTTGGGATGATTGGAGCCCCAAGTGACTCCTAGTCTTTGGGCAACTTTGAAAGTGGTGACAAGAGGTCGCGGAAGTGAGATCCGACTTTTCGACCTCAAGCTGTCCTATCTCCGAATTTGGGGGAAGACACCATAGTCACAACATCCAGACGCGTGTCAAAATGTTTGAGTCACGAAACTATTGCAAAGGGTTTTTCAGACCATGCTCACAATACGTGGCTTTGACGGTTTCTTCTATGTTGACCCATGTCGTTTCGCCACAGGTATCACAGGTATCACAGGTCACCCCAAGCTCCCGGTACTCGAAAAACCGCCAGAAAAGCGCTCCAAAGACCCGAGTTTGTCCGACAAAGAACGGGAGGCAGATTTGAGATTTGACGATCGGGAATGGCAAGCAACAAGAATTGGGTACCACCAGAAATTGGCGACAGTATCAATAGGTCTTCGTAGAATTATGGGGCCAAGCCATGGATCTGGTAGATCCTGGAGTTGACATCATGAGTATGAATGGCTTGATCACACCATGGAAATATCGATGGCTTTCCCAATGATGAAGAAATGGTGGATTTTCTATATTACTGGTTGGTGGTTCGGAACATTCCTTATGACTTTCCACATATTGGGAATTATCATCCCAATTGACGAAGTCATATTTTTCAGAGGGGTAGGTTCACCACCAACCAGATAAATTATCATCCATTCATCAGCCACTTTGATGGATTTTGTCCATTTTCCCTCTGGCATATCCCTAGGCCACACCATTTGTCAGAGGGGTAGGGCTCGAAACATCTCGAAACCACCAACCCGATTAGTTTACGGATGAGATCAATAAGATCCAATTCGAACAAGTCTTGTTCTAGAGCGGCAACAGACCACCATTTGCTGGTTGGTGGTTTGGAACATTTTTTATGACTTTCCATATATTGGGAATAATAATCCCAACTGACTAATATTTTTCAGAGGGGTTCAAACCACCAACCAGTTTGGTAATGCCCTGTTTTAGCTGTTTTGAACGTAGCAATGGTTAGTGCAAGATTTCTTTCACACGATTTTGGCTGCCACGGTGGGGTTGCAGAACTCTGAAATGATGCAGAATGTGCAAATGTGTGTGCCTCAAGATGACTCCTGGTAATTTGTTACGTAGCTATGGCAAATCACCATTAAAATAATAGGTACATCACTATAAATCACCTATCAATAGGCCATTTTCCGCTATGTAAAATAACCAAAGGCTACTGATTAAGCTACCCCTTTTCGCTCACAGGGTCTCCAATGATCATGTTTTGTTCAAATCGATTCTCAGCATCAGGAGGTTTAGAAGATCACTTCCCCCACAACTTCATGGCTTCAAAAGATCCTTGTCCTACATTTTTATGGAACCCTCCACATAGGAATGACGCATCCGTTATACTTTTTTTGGGCTCGTGGACCAGGCCGCACTATTCTTCACGGTGGCCGAAAAGCATGTTCAGGACGAACAGGTGCTGATGGGTGAAGGGTAACCCAGTTCTGGGCTTAGGAATAGTTTGTATAGCGACCCCCAAAAAGATAGACAGGTTGACATTGCTGGTTAAATTGACATGAGTGGGATGAGAAGCACAATTACTGAGAAGTTGTTTTTATTTTATAGTGACAATGCCATGCAATGCCCTTGTCTATCTTTTTCTGGGTTGTGAGGTTTACCATGGTTTACCTCATCGAATATGAGCTGAGGTTGTTAGTAACCCCACCTAACATGCTTTTACATACCTGTGTTTACTCCGACTTACCCCACCGAAGCTGATTGAATAACCTGAATGATTTATGGGGTTCACCCCATTAAATCCCAGCTGGCAAGAAACGATTTGAGGCGGAAGACGCCTTGAAACATAGCGATGAGGTGCGCGGAAGGGTATACTTACCTATTGATACGGTAGATTTGATGGTGGTATATATATATATACGGGGAATCCCTTAATAGATGGAACAATAAATCACTACTAATTTGATGATGATTTATTTGTCCATCTATTTGGGGATGACTATATTTACTGTGCATGTATGTGTATATATATATAATTATATAAATATGTGGGGAAATTATCATGGGATATTGATGGAATATAACCCTTTTTCAGGGAAATCTCCTGTTTATAAACTGAGCTAGTCATGGGAAAAATCATCGCAGTGGATCTTCGGAATCTTCCGGGATGTTTTTCTAACGAAACTGGAAGTAACGGCGGGTCATACAAGACAAGCTGGTTGGTGGTTTGGAACATGTTTTATTTTTCCATGTATTGGGAATGTCATCATCCCAACTGACGAACTCATATTTTTCAGAGGGGTAGGTGTACCATCAACCAGAAAAAATGGGGGTTCCTTCAGCTTTTGAATGGCAAGACATGGGAATGTGACCAGAAAAACTGGAAGGAATGAAGATAATGAAGCAACAGGATGCAACAGGTAAGTTACCCTCTGGTAACCATACAAAAAACTATGGAAAATCACCATGCTATTAATGGGTAAATCCACTATTTCTATGGCCATTTTCAATAGCTATTTGTATGTTTACCAGAGGGTAGAACCATACACGGAATGGAACGGCTGGATGAACCATGTCACCAGTAGCCGCAGTTTCGATGTTCTACTTGGACCATGCTTAACGAGAGCCTAGTTGGCCGCATTTTGTGGCTGCCCTCTGGTACTTTCACACAGCTATAGTACCCTCTGGTAATTTAACATAGCTATGGAAAATCACCATTTTTAATGGGAAAACTCACTATAAATTGCCATTTTCAATAGCTATGTTAAATTACCAGAGGGTAAATTGGCAACTAAACTAACTTTGTTCTGAACCAAAGAAAATGCACGCACTTATGCGAAAAACCCCTGTTTTTTGGTTGGAACATTGTTATTGTAGGTAAATCATCGAACTAGATGGGCCATCTGTACCATAGTTATCTACAACTACCAAAAGAGTAGTTGGTAAAATGATGATCAACTTACTGATTTTTCATGGTCGACTTCGTAGACTTCGTACACTTCGTACCACCCAATCCCAAGGCGCTAGAGCGTTTCCGTCAGCCCGAAACCTAGAGCCGTTTTTTTTACGGTGAAAAACTGGTGCTGGACCTTGGTGGTCAGGTCGGTCGATGGTCAAATGAGTCGATACGTCGATATAATTAGCTAGTCCTGTTATTTTACATACTGTAATGGTGGACTAAAAAAGAACATATATTCTATATAATATGATATAATATGTTCTACTGTTTCAATGAGTCATATATTCTATATAAATCTATATAATATGTTCTACTGTTTCAATCAGTTTTGTGATTTTACCCCATTTTTTCACGATACAATAATGCTAAAAAGTAACTAATTAACTATGTTTGTGATATCCCGGCGAACATACTTTACTACAGTAGTCCTTCAAATAGCGGCCTGCGAGCTATTTGAGATTCGCATTGAAAAGATAAGAGAGTGGATGACGCTGAATCATTGAAATTAAAATCATCTTGTTTTTAATCATCGTGATCCTGAGGTTCACCATCGTGTCAGCATTTGAATCAAGCAGTCAAGATCCGCCTTCACGTGGCACGGTTTCCGGAACGCCCTCCCAAGACAGAAAGTGTCATCGAAAATGTGGTGCCAACTATGCACCCAGATGGCAGTGTGTCAAAACCTTGTACCCCTGGTGAACATCAAAATAGCTGGTAAATAGATGTTCATCCTCCTAAAAATGGTATTAATAGGTATTGATCCATACCCAGATCTGAAGCAGAGATGCAAGGTGGTTATACCATGCAAAACCAATGGATGTTTATGGATTTTATAAACCTGATTTAGGTGGCGTAAAATAACCATTTTTCATAGCCTCCACGAAATGTAGCAATGGTGTAAATTGGCTGTGGTGATTTTTGGCGAAACACATGGCGCTCAGGTTGGGCGATGAGACGGGCATTGCGGATACCATTCGCATCAAGATCCACGTCCTTTGCTTCAAGGCACGCGCAAGCGCGTGATGGGTAGATTTGGGATGATTATTAGGTGATTCTGACATACCCTCTGGTTGTGTCAAAATAGCTATTGAAAATGCCCATCGAAATAGTGGATTTTCCCATTGAAAATGGTGGATCTTTCCATAGTTATGTTAGTGTACCAGAGGGTACAGCTCATGTTTTGTTCGTACTGCCTTTTGATGCGCTGAAAAAAAATTGCAACAATGGCTCGTAAATCTCCTCCGTCTGGTGGGAAGCCAGGACAGAAGAAAAGAGGCCAACCAAATGGCCAAAGAGGAGTTGTCGCGCATCCGAAACCAGAAGGTGCCGCAGCGCAGCTTCTCTTCACTTCACCATCCCTTCGTTCCGAATGTTCCGAATGTTACTGCAGGTGTTTGTGTAGCCTTAAAACAGCACGAGTCTCGTGCTTTCAAAACACATTCTACATCATTCTACCCCAAAAAGAATCGGACACGAAATTGATTCCTGGTTCAGTGGGATGTTTCCTTTTTCGGGACTACTCTGCTGACAGAACTTCTGCCCATGACCACTGGTGGAGCCCTGAAGTTCAAAAAGTCACAAGCATTGGTAAAACCATCGAAAAAGAACAAACAAAAAAACATATGGAAGTGGTGGATTCGGAAGATTTGGACCTGGCATTTTTTTGACGACTCGCCGACGTGATCATTTTTGATGCAGGATCGCACAGCAGAGGCCAAGATGCTGTTGGCACCTCAGTGGACGAGTTGCTGTTGGAACCCCGAACCGTGGTAAGTCTGGTAAGTGTGAGTCAAACTTACCCAAAAAAAAAATGGATGGACTATTGATGGATTCATAATTTAAGTACTCAAACCTTGGCAAGTTATCAAGTTCTTGGCCCATTCATCCGATTCATCCCCCAGTGTGTATCAGATTAGGATGATCGGGAGGCGGCAGCGAGTGGTAACCCTGGCCCACATCACCATAGTTAGGTGATGGATGATGATGGTAAGATATGGTAAGGATTGGGGGAATCATCCGAAAAATCGCTGAGATTGCCGTTTTTTTTCCTAACTTGCAGATATGTCCAATGCATGTTGCAGCATTTCGTCCGAATTTGGGATAGCACGAATAGCACGAAGGTAATGAAGATAAATATCAAGGTTCAACTAGTTCAACTCTCACAACCAGGGTCCAAAAGCAGGCACCATTCAAATGCCCCGAAAGTGGCCTGCTCCAGAGGTTGTCTCTGGCGGAAGTGAACACTGAACGCCTGGACACTCGGGGGCAGGGGCCATGATGGCCATGGCGGCCATGTGGTACGCGTAAACATGGCTGGAAAATCCCAAAAAAATGATCATGTTTATATATCTTTATGTAGGTTTATATAGCTGGGACTATCATCGCACTAAAAAAATACGGGATGTTCAAGTTTGGAACATGAATTCAAAAAATGGGGGTGTCGAGGTTCCAGAACTTCATGGATTTGGATGGACTTGGAGGTGTTACGGTTTTCTCCATTTTCCAGACACCGTATTCGTAATTCATAATGATGTGAGAAGTGATACCCTCTGGTAAACTAACATAACTTGATTTTCCATTTTTAATGAGAAAACTCACGAAATCAATGGCCATTTTCAATAGCTATTTTGACATAACCAGAGGGTAACTTGTTCTTCCATGTTTTTTGGGTGGTTTTCTTCATCCCCTTTTAAGCGACCAGCAAAAGATCTGGCCCTCGACAAAGCCCTAAGTGGTGACTGGAAGCAATAATCATCCCAACTGACGATTCGTCCATCATTTTTCAGAGGGGTTGGTTGAAACCACCAACCAGTTGATGGTTAAAATTCCCATAATGGTTAACCATAACCACCATTATTAACCATTATTAACCACCATTATTAACCATTATTATTAACCACTATTAAGCACTAACCAGATGACCAATCTCGAAACTCTTGATTTTTAAGCTGGGTCTCATTCCAACGCTGATACTTGCGGCGTTTTTCGGGATATCAAGTGACCGAAGTGCACACAACGACATGTTCAACAAAAACCCATAATCACCATAGTAAAACCATATATTTCCCATATTTTTCCCAAAACCATGCTGATTTCATTTTCACCGTGGCACAGGATCAATCTGAATTGCTCGTTTCATCAGAAAATATGGCTTTCTTCCCAGGCCGCGGCTACAAAAATCGCGAAGAAGCACGGCTCTGGGCCAATGAGGCCCCGGCCGCAAGGGATCCCAACTTGGAGTGATCCCAAGATATCCCCGATATCCCGGCAGGCCCTAGGCATGTTTCGCAAAGCCGGCGACAAAAAGTGCGGATGCCAAGGGGGACCCAGCGACGACGAAACATTTCGAGGATTCACAAAGGATTTCGGACTGGGTTCGAAAGGAAAAAATCAAATGGGGAATCCATTGAGATGAGTAAGGATCAGCTATTTCCAGAGAATTGAATGCTTGAATATCAAAAATCACTGAGACGGTCTTGAATTTGTGACCGACCATGGCACGAGAATTCGGTGGCACGATTCACAACAGATTCTTTGACTCAAACCACGGTGGTTTGACCCATGGTGTGCCCAGAGATTGCAAAGAAATTGCTGTAAGATGCGAACATAATGGGTTTTTTTCACGACATTTCTGGCTCTCATGGGTGTTTCTGTGGTTGTTCCAATCATTCCTGGAATCCAATGTTTTTGGGGAGTGGAGGTATGTTCCATATTGTTTCACCATCATGTTGCTTGCTGCCAGCATCATTTGGAGGATGGAGGCCTATACGTTGATCTGCTTGCTGAACATCAACATGTCGCCTGGCCGGCTGGGCTGGTTTTTTGGGGTGCTCAGAGTGCTCAGATGGGGCAACCTCAAAATGATAGGCAAAATGACAGGCAACCCAACTTCAAGGCCAAACTACGTCACAGTCCAGGGTCTGGATGAAGGGCCCTTTGTTTCTGTGAGGCAGAGTGTGGGACATCGAGGGTTGAGTCTGAATTGCTCTCACAAGGGTCCTGGAATAGGTGGAAGTGGTTTCATTTGCAATTTCGAAACATGTTCCCTGTTCTATCTGTTTGGGAACAGCTATGACTCCAGACTTGCCCCAACTGAAGGGTCGCTCAGCCAATGGTGCTACTAAATACTATCAATGTCTTGAGGGACAATGAGCCACATGAGACTGGCAGTTTTTAAAGATACCTGGGGTGTTGCAGAACTGAAGGGATGGGTGCAGGGTCAACAGCATGTGACCCTCACATCAGTTGTACTTTCCTTTCTTCGATATGGGCAGAAGCTCACGGTCTTTGGTCATTTAAATGTCCAATTTACCACAACTTAGGATGTTTCATTCCCATGTCAAGAATTCTAGGTCGGTTGGCCGAAAAGCCACACTGAGGAAGTGGAGAGGAGATAAGAAGATCAGTGCCTTGGCAACGGTCAGGAAGGCAACGGCGTAGGCGTAGGTGACTTGACAATGGTGATTTGACAATGGTGATTTGACAATGGTGATTTGACAATGGTGATTTGACAATGGTGATTTCACCATATTTCACCAGTCTAACGAAGTTTTTGGAACGATCAACGATGATTTTAAGCCAGGATATTTTTGTGCGGTTTCGCAAGACGATCTCAGGAAACTGAGCGATTCCGGAGTTGAGGGTCCCCCCATTGGCTCCCAAGATCTATGGTATATCTCCATGGGTTTCCATGGTTGTGGCCCTTGATGGTCCACTTTCTGATTTCAACATCTCAGTGGCAGACGTGAAGTCCCTCAGTCTCCAACTCAAAGGGTCCCTGCCAACATCCTGAAGGCCAGGGAGGTCGCTAACTCCGGCACTTCTGGTTGAGAAGCTCCGAGATCCTGAAAGCTCAACAGGTCTATATGAAGATGACGTGGGATCGAACAGCTCCCAAGGGATGGAACTGCTTCGAAGAACTCAGATCTGTGGGTTGCGCACTGAATCAGTCCTAGCAATCCTGATTACTTTTACATACCTTTCCTCCGTGAAAAATGATTGCCAATTGAAAGTTCTCCAGGAGTAGCCAGATTGTGGACTCAGCCCCGGCTGCTTATGTAGCCAAAGGAAGCAGTGAAGCAATTCTGAAGGCTGGAGATGGCAAGAGAGGAAGAAATACACGGCCCACAGGGGGAGTCCAGCCGAAGCATTTTTGATTTCTCTTTTTCTGTTCAGATTCGTTCAGATCCTCACTTCTTGATGTTAGTGTATATATGGCAGTGGGTCAAAACCTTGTACCCCTGGTGAACATAAAAATAGCTGGTAAATGGATGTTCATCCCTCTAAAAATGGTATTAATAGGTATTGATTCATAGCCACATTATATATATATACATAAATCCATGCGGGTTCATAGACGATATGTTTTGTTGTATCCCCGTTTCATTAATCACTGTTAGTTGTACACTGAGATATGCAAAATCGCAATGGCTAGCAGTTGCTGGCAGTATATGTTCTCATATTAGGGAAGTTAGACGAGCTAGTTGACCTTTCTTACTTTCTATTTAATCCAACATATTCCTGGTCAATATATCATATGATTATGTTATATCAACAAAATATCACTTTATCATCATATTATATCCTATATGATCCTATATGATTCATTGTTCTTGGTCAATCTACCCATCCCATTGATTATATTGATTCAAAGGCCCATAAGTCGGCACCTCCAATTTAGATACCTGAAATGTCGTGTATGGATACACACGCGCACATATATATATATATGTAAATAATATATACACATACAGGTTAATCTCGTCGAAGCTAATCCAATCAAGTCTAACCCACTCTCATCGAATCCAATCCAAACCTATCTAATGGCACATGATCCGAATCTAATTCGTGTCTGATCTAGTCTTATGCAGTCTAAACTACTCCAATCCAATCCAATGTCTGATCCTACTCCAAATCTTATCTAGTCTAATTCAGTCTTAGTTGCTCTACTCTAATCCAATGGGAACCTAATCAAATTTAGTCTTATTTAAAGCAATCTAGTTCAATTAATTCAAGTAAACTGGACAATATTGATATAAGAACTAGAAATGTGGGTTTACAATCAAATGGAAGCTTGAATCGAACTAGCCATCCCATGCTTGTTCCTAATCATGTTCAAATATAAACCAATCCTTCCGGGCAGAAAGGTGGTCTTCTCCTGGATGGATGTCGCTCAAATTTTGTCACGAAGGACACGTGTTTGTGTGCGCATATGGGCATCAATGTTTGATTTCATTGTTCATGTCTGGGCATTCATATGATTAGTGTTTATATTGGTATCTATATCGAAACTCATATGTCATGTAATTAATGTAATGCAATGTAAACTAAGCTAATATGATCTAATGTAATCTGAATAATTTTCATGATAATTTAGTGTTATCTATGGTAATGGTGATCTAATCTGTCATGTGATGTTTTTACCCAGTCTAATCCAATCAAAACTAATCTTCACCCCGTCTCCAGAGACCCTCAGGTTGCCAAGATGGTCTGGACTGCGCGTTGGCGGCGCGCAGCATCTTCAAAGCCATTGGTGATAGGACGGGACTTTTGCAACGGCTGGGTGCATGGTAGACTCGTAGACCCTGGACATTTGGGAACAAACATGACGGTTTAACGCCAACAAAAATTTGGTGATTTAAGCAACAGATGAAAAAGTGATTTGATCAATGAAAAAGGTGATGTTTTTCCAAAACCGGAATTGGGATTTAAACATCAACACTGTTATTAGGGATTTCATCAATGCTGCAGCCAGATATTTGGGTGAATGCACTAGCCATGGGCCAGGCTTTATCTGAGAAATTTTTATCTGATAACCATGGTGTGACATGGCCATTGGCATGTTCCAAAACACTTCCTGACTTCCAAACGGATAAAAGGAGTTTTGCGCATCAAATTTTAATGAAATCGAGATCTCGTATCCGATACATAAATATAATAAATCTGGGTAAATTATAACGACCCTCACTACGACCTCACTGGAAATCATGGTTAATAAGGGAAATCATCCCCAAGTGGGCTTAATTCAGGTTAGTGAAATATTATAATTTACCCAGATGTATAGACAAGTCTTGGGATGGATACTGTTTCCAAAACCCATTGACTAAGAAATTGTGACCCACGAAGAGTCACCAAACATGTTCCCAAATAGCCAAAAAATCATTCTTGCTGTTGCCTCAGATGATCATTGCTAGCAATATTCAATACTGTCAATCCTGTACTGGTTGGTGGTTTGGAACATGAATTTTATTTTCCCCAATAGTTGGGATGATGATCCAATCTGACGAACTCCATCATTTTTCAAGGGGGTAGGTTAACCACCAACCAGTTGATGGTTAAAATTCCCATAATGGTTAACCATAACCACCATTATTAACCATTATTAACCACCATTATGAACCCATTTTGTGTGCTTTTGTTGCCCCCCAAATAGCCATGCTGATCCCAGGAGAGGTGAAGGTTTGGCTTGTCACGGTGTGGCCGTAGCGCAAGTGCGTGTTGGGGCCCCAAGGGGCCTTGGGGCCGGGCGGGGCCTTGGGGCCGTGCATCCGGGATCCGGGATCCGCTTGGGGCTACCCTCTGGTTATGTCAAAATAGCTATTGAAAATGCCCATGTATATGAAAAATGGATAAAATGGTGATTTTCCAGTTCGCAAACTGTTAGTTTACCAGAGGCTATCTGGAACTGAAAGTTTCGAGAAGCCATGAAATATCCCATGGGAAATCCTGTGGTTGATTCCCCCATGTGACAGAGCCATGGATTTTTTGGGTCAAGGTCCAAATCTGGCGCCGAAATTGACCTGGATCCAACTATCTCATGGTGAGTTACATGCCATCACGGTTTGGATCATTGGTCAGTGATCTGGGCAAAGAAAAATAACGACAGAGCCCTGTTCTCCCCAGCACTGGAATCATGTTTTTTTTTAAGTGGAATCAAAATGACCGAACTATTCAGGTTAGTGAAATATTATGGGTTGCCCAGATTACTCAATGATTTTGTTTTGAGTACGTGTAGAGCTAGGTAGAGTTATGGACACCCGCGGAAGACCAGGGCTGAAGGTCTTTCTAGTCCGGAAACGCGCGCAAATTGGTCAGCAAATCGTCTCCGCCGTGTTCTTTTTTTGGCTGATGTTCAATGTGAATGATTTAAAAGCGATCTCAACTGGATAGCCAAACAATATGTTACTTGAGGTTGGCCCGGTTGGTGTCCTCCATATTCCATATTGTGAGAATGAAAGTTCTACTTTGTGTCAAGAGACACCGAACTCAGTGTGTCTCACCGCCGTATAGAATCCATGCTTCGACAACCAGTTCACGCTGGATCCCTCTCATTTTGCTGGGTTTCCTAACATATGTGGTTCTTAAAACCATGTTGGTTCAATGATATAGCCGACCTAAGCACACAACCGATCTAGGGAATCATCTCAAAACTTGTGAATGTTTTATTCTCTGGTTATTTAACAGTTCGCCATGGTATAGATGGCCCTAATCAAAATATATGGTTTACCTATTAAACAAATGGTGGATCTTTCCATGGCGAACTGTTAGTTAGTCATAACCAGTTGGTAGATCTGCGTCCTGCTCAGGCAGAGGTGAATGAGGTCATCTTACACGGTGCCACTGGTTGGGAGGTGCCTTTTTTGAGTGGCGGTTTTTTCAAGCAAATCTGGAGATTGGGTCAATGATCTCCCAGTTTTGGACAACAAAACTGCACAAGGATCGAAAAACGAAAGGTTGGAAGATGGTTGTTCTACCCTCTGGTAATTTAACGTAGCTATTGAACATGACCATTAGTGGATTTTCCCATTAATAGCATGGTGGATCTTTCCAGTTCGCTATGTATTGACATAACCAGAGGCTATTGGAAATTGCCATCTTTGGAGTTCCGGCATCCAACAGATTCCAACAGATTCCAACTGGGAAGATCGTCTTTCGGAATCCCTCGAAAGTTGGGAATTCAAGTGAAATAGCCTCTGGTTATGTCAAAATAGCTATTGAAAATGGTGATTTATAGTGGATTTTCCCATTGAAAATGGTGGATCTTTCCATAGCTATTTTGACATAACCAGAGGGTAGTGATCAAAACCAACGGGTATGGCTTGATGTTATCACTCAACGGATCACCGTGAATATCACTTTGAAAAACACTTTCAAGCAAGTAAAACTGATGATATGGCCATTTTCAATAGCTATGTTAGTTTACCAGAGGGTATCCCCCAATGTGAAATGGAGAAATGGATAGAAATATATAAGTCCTCAAATTTTCCACCATCTCAAACTGTATCTGGTTGGTGGTGACTGGAACAACATGAATTGAATGACTTTCCCATCATATTGCGAATGTCATCATCCCAACTGACGAAGTCATATTTTTCAGAGGGGTAGGTCAACCACCAACCAGCTATCATCATTCACCAAGCAACTTCTTAAGCCCACCGGTGAATGGTACGTGTCGCAAGGTTGATGCCTGGTCAGTGGAAAAGTGGAACTGAAAGCCCGACGAATTGGATGGTTATTTTTTTGTTGATGCTGTAAGATACCCTCTAGTAAACTAACAGTTTGCTATGGAATAGCATGGTGATTTATAGTTTATATACCCATGAATAGCATGGTGATTATTGATTTTCCATAGTTTTTTGTATGTTTACCAGAGGGTAAACATGCCCAGCCTGTTGTTGGATGGGTCTTGCATTTTGATACATGTTGACCCTTGAGGTACCACGTGGGCAATAAGTACCTTGTGGGATGGGTCAAAGCCCAGATATCCAATGATCTGGCATCCGCAGAAATAGCTTTTAGTGAAAATTCACAGTAAAACCACCAGACTTGATGGTACCAGTTTTTGCCTTAAATCAACTGGGATATTGCTTCTTCCGAGCCTAAGTTGGCACAGAGGAGACCCCCACTTCACATCCTTAATTTTGTGCAGTTTGGAGATTGCACCAGTTTATATCCCTACAAGTTGTGCCCCCCTAGCCAAGTTGGATTGTAGTTTGGTTAGCCAGTGAACTGGGCTTCATGCGGGATGTAACTGATATAATTTGATATGGAGGTTTCCTAAAATAGGGCTACCCCCAGTTCTCAGCCATTTATAGATTTGGGTTTTTTTCATCAAAAAAAAACCATCCAGCTATAAAGATTGGATATGATTGGATTAATCATGGAAAGCCCATTTAATCCATTTATCATAGAATTGGATGATGGGAAAATTTTAACCGGAAAGCCCTATGATCTTCATGGGAAAAACCCATGGGTTTCCTGTAAATTTTCCCGTGAAAACCAATCCAGTGAATAATGATTCCTGACCATAGCTATCATAACCCCAGTTATAAATGGGATAAGTAGGGTTAATCCACTTATAACTGGGGATTTCCCCATTTAAGGACTCCAGCTGCCCAAAAATCCATCCCGGATCTGCCAGTCCGCCGCAGCCGAAGCCGCGGCAGCCTCAGGATGGGTCCAAGGGGGCGAATTTTCGATGGAGCTACATGGGAAATGGTGTTTATATATGAGTATAGCATTATTTTCACATATATATATATATATAATATATATATATATATAATGTACATAGAAACATACATATATATATGTTTTGGTTCCCTGTTGGCCATAGCCACCCGGTGTGATGAAAATCTGATTGCTCAGAATGAGTGGATTCGAAGCCACGCTACTGGTGGCTTTGAAAAGGGATGGGTGAGTTCAACAAGATGCTACTTACAGAAGATCAGGGACCTGACCTGAAAGAAAAAAGCCACCAGAGCTCGAAGAATGCAGGGCGTTTCAGGGATCCAGGATTTGGACGTAGGAAACACCGAACGAAGAGCATCTACAAGTGTGACCTGCGTATAATGTCAACCTTGAGTTTGCCTGGAAAAATGAAAGAGTATTGCCCTCTTCGAAGATTCAACATAGCTATGCAAAATAGAATCTTCAAATATCTTCAATAGGTAAATTATATATATATACATACGTACATATAAATGGACCATTTTTCCATAGCCATGTTAAATTTCAGCAGGGTACACGCAATTCCACTTGGCTTTTTCGGAGAAGAGAAAGACATCTGGGATGGACATATTTTTTGGTGTTGGAAAATGACTGGTGTCCCACATCTGGGTTTTGCGTTGCGACACCTCTCCTATACAGCTACACAAAGTCTTCTGCTGCACTGCATGTTGCAGTCCTACATGAAGAAATTACGGAATTGATCCGGCCAAGAGGGAGCTGAAATCATTGCAGATTGGCTTGAGGGCTTCCACTCTTATCTGAGGGCCTGACGCCTTCCTGGCTTACTAGGCCACCAAACAGCGCGCCCACAGCTTCTGAGGTGCGTTTGTTCCACGATTGTGGGCAACGGCGGCTGGAAGCCTTCGAAAAGGACCCTTGGCTGCAAGATTTTGTTGCGGGCTCCATGACTGGAGCCAGCTACATGCGCACTAGCAATAAGCTATGACTTGCTCAGATTAATCAATAGTGATTTTTGTGAGGTTTATGATGGTCACGCTGTGTCTCCTGATGTTGGCGATTGGCGTCACAGTGAAAGAGGAACCATGGGCTCAGCCGTTCAGAAAAGTATTGGCCTGTTGCCGCGAGCCGCGAGCCCCTTGTTCCCATAGAAACAAGTCATTCAACGAGTATTTTTCTTGTGGTGTTTGCATCTCTTGTTTCATCGGCATGCACCTTCTCAAAAGCAAGGCGTTGTGCACGCACAGCATTTGTGATCGGACCCACAATCAACATTTGACAAAATCAACATTTGGCAAATGTGAAAACAACATCTACCCTCTGGTAAACTAACATAACTATGGAAAATCACAATATTCAATGGGTAAATCCATGGTAAATCCACTATTTCTATGGTCATTTTCAAAAGCTATTTTGACATAACCAGAGGGTAACAACCATGGTCAATAGACCGCAGTCGTCACGCTTTCACCACTCTGTCCAACTGCTAGCTGGGGAGCTGGCAATGGATGGAAATTCACCGTAGTCTTTGGTCCCTTCGCCGTATAAAACATCTGATCAGAGAAACAAAAAAATCCACCCAAAACTTCTGATGGATGGATATAAGCTAATGATGGAAACATCCAAAACTTCTCTAATCAGTCGCTGCGATCAGCCCATCCACGATGGGGATCAGCTGAGTTCTTAGGTTTGCGTCGCGCAGTGGACCATTGGCATCAACCCTCGCAAGGTGGCGGATGCAGCCTGGGATGGGGGTACGGGGTACTTGGTTGGGTGCTCTTTTTTCTGGGCAAATGATATGGAAAATAAATGAAAATCATGGAAATTACATCAGATCTCAGATTGTTGCAAAGTCATCTGTGACCCTACCAACCTCACCCGTTTGGAGATGAAATTCTGTTTTCTTCTCCGAGAAGGTTACGCTTTGTAAGATTGTTTCTCCCAAAGGAGGTAGGTTTCATTAAATGGTGGCTACCATCACCCATGGGCTTTCATGGTTTCAGTAACCCAAGCGGTCGGGCCACAGAAGGCATCAATCAACAGGGGCTGCCAGGTCATTTGGATGACTTTACGGACCAAACAAACAGCGCAAACAAACATGTGTTCATACTTGCAATGATAGAATATCAGGAACATAAATATGATATCTAACAGTAGTGACTAAACATGATATCACACATGTGTTGTGGCTTGTTGATATCATGATAATCCAACAGTTTGACCAACATGGCAATCGAAGATTCGTTATAAAAGAAAGGAGGTTTGAATGGGGAAAACATCTATTTTTATGGAAGATGTTCCGTTGCCACGTTTTATTTCCAAAGAGGTTTGGTATCTCTAGTAGTGGATTTAGAATTACCTATCAACCTGAGCGGTTTGGGATGGCTCTTTGCTTATAGGGAGAGCATTTCTACATATTTCTACCATCCAAAGATGGCCATGCAAAAAAACTGATTTTCATGTAGGCTTTTCCCAGATTCTCCCATCAAGCACCAAGGATGTCCTACAAGGTGGTGCCCCAGTTCGTTAGCTAAGTTGGTGCCAACAACTCCCATTTCACTATGGTTTATGGCAGATAGAACTATAGTATTCATGGGGTTTATAAACCAACTTATAACTGGGGGGCACCATCCTGTACCTATTAATACCATTTTTAGTGGGAATGAACATCCATTTACCAGCTATTTTGATGTTCACCAGGGGTACCAGGGTTTTGACCCACTGCCACATTTTCACTATAGTTATAAGTACCATAAACCATAGTTATTGGAGTTATAAACCAACTTAGCTAACTATTCGGCACCACCTTGTATGATTTTCCCACCTTTTAACCGCAAACAACGGCGAGATTCCGATCGCAGCTTTCTGAGGCCATGAAGTTGGCCGAAGATGTGATGAAGCTCCTCGGCCGATCCCAACAGATCTAACCAGCAACAAATGGGTTTGTCTGAAAATATTGTACCCCTACACCCAATGGTTAATGATCATTATCCCTACTAAATGGCTATAAATGGCTATTATGGGAAAACTATTACCCTCTGGTAATTTAACATAGCTATTGAAAATGGCCATTTATAGTTGATTTACGCATTGAAAATGGTGATTTTCCATAGTTATGTTAATTTACCAGAGGGTAACCAGCAACAAATATTGGATTTATACGGTCGGTGGTGCCCCAGTGAGCGATTCATCGCGTTCAGTTGGTGCGTTCATAACTCCAACTTCACGAATTATGGTTTATGGTAGATATATGGACATAGTTATTATGGTTATAAACCAACAAACATGACTGGGAGGGCACCACCTTGTAGAACCACAAAGACTTAGGATTTAAGCAGCAAAATGTTGGATTACCAAGGAATTGGATGGATAGTTTTTGGGGGTGATTTCAGCCACAAATAATGTGGGAGCTCACCCACAAAAAACAGGGAGGAAACTCCCGTCCACTTAAGATAGAAATTGGATAGATCAATTATGGATATTAATGGATTTCACATATAAGAAATACAACTATAGTCTATAGTTGTATCTAATTATATTATGGTACCTGGTACCTGATAAGAGATTAAGATCCAACAGCAGCAATGATGGTTTTTCGTGACGAGGGTTTACCTGCTCTTTCAGGTGATGATGTTTGGGGCTTTGGGGTGCAGTTCGACTGGAACTAAGGTTTCATTAAATCGTATCCCAACTGGGGGTTACCCTCTGGTAAACCAACAAAGAACTATGGAAAATAACCATGCTATTAATGGGTAAATCCACTATAAATGGGCCATTTTCAATAGCTATGTTAGTTTACCAGAGGGTATTACCATGGTTATACCTCGAAAAAAACAAAAAAATCAATTCCATGGTTATAACCCCAACGAACACAAAAAAGTGGGTGTGTTTCTGGGCTGGTCCTTAAATTCCATGGGCTTTTCCAAACAGACCGTGGGTTTTGTTTGGATCCCCCGATCCCACCCGAGCTCTCCATGAACGAACTTGAACCATGGTGGGAATATCACTGACCAAGTGAGGCCCGAAAAAACGTCGAAATCGCCAAGTTGATGCACATGACTTGGTGAATCCTATGTTTCATCGGGGATTTCTTACTATAGCTGCTTGGTGGTTTCAAACATTTGGATTCTTTTCCATTTCATATATGGAATACTCCCTCCCATTGACTTTCACTCACATTTTTCAAGATGGTGAAATAGCACCACCAAGCAGATAGTCACGGGTTGGTTACCAACTTGTAATGGGGGAGCCTCATCTTGTAGATCCAACACATTCTACCAGCTTTTGTGGAAATAAGTCAAAATGAGAGTAGCAATGGAACCGCAAAACTGCAAAAAAACGTATGTGTTTAAAGTGGTTAACGTACAAAACACCACATGTTCAAGCGCCACTTTTGGACGTTAACAATGATGGTGTATATTTGTTTGTTTGTTTGTCCGGAGTTGATAATTTTGACCCATGCCCATGTGTGCCTTATGAAAACTTGGATAAACAATATCCATATTGAGGGATGGTCATGAGCTTTCCACGACTGGTGAGCCTTGGTGAACTGGCTGTTTGATCTGAAGGTCAGGATTGGGCAAGGACCTATCACCTTATCTCGGCATGACATGGATCCTGAAACGATTCCACACGTGTTTTTCCACGAAATTAATGAAATTACGTGGCTCAACATACGAAACAGGTGTCGCTGGTATATCCGAGAAGGAGCTGGTCAGGTAGGTTCGCCGTCAGGCATCAAGCCAGGAATGGAGAAGCCCTCATCCTTTGAAATCACATCCAGGTGATGGTGGAATGACCGGAAGCCATATACCATGTTTTGAAAATGGCACATTTGAAAGTGTATTCCAATAAAGATAGAAAGTGTTTCCAAGATGCTGATGATCCAACAACCTCATGGTTTTCTGTAACTTTTCCAACTTGTCTATCCATTTGACATTCATTTTCCACTATTTTCCTACTGTGGGTGGTTGCGAAATCCTGCACCAGTTGATAGGTAGTAAACATCCCATTATAGGCTTTCTACCATCCCAAATTGGTGGTGCAGGATTTCGCTGGCCCATCCACAGTATCATACATCTTCCCCATTATTTATTTACCATTATATATTCGCCATTATTAACCATTATTAGCCATTATTAACCATATTAACCACAATTAACCACTATTAATGGATAATTTCAACTATCACCCACTATTAACCACAACCATTATTAACCACTATTAACCACTATTGACCAGTAGGATATCATGGAGATTTTGGATGCACTGAGGCTCTGTGCGGAGCTGCAATGTCGACAGGAGTCTGCTGCTCTCAGCGTCCGATCCCTGCGGAAAGGGATTTTTGGAGAAACATAGATGTTTGTTGGGTGATGTGTAAATGTTTATAGATAGCTAGGTAGATAGAGAGAGGGAGGGAGGGAGATAGAGATAGAGATAGGATAGAGAAAGAAAGAGATAGAAAAATTAAAAAGGTACTGGCAGAAATAGAGACGGAAATAGAAATAGAGATATAAATAGAGAGATAAACATAGCGAAAGAGATAGAAATAGAGATAGAGATGAAGAGATTGAAGTAGAAATATACATAGAGACAGGTTGAAATTGAGATAGAGGTATAGATAGATAGAGATAGATATAGATAGACATAGATGGATATAGATACATTAAGATACATTAAGATACATGAAGATAGATATTGACATTGATGTCGATGTAGATGTCAATGTAGATCTTTGTTGATATGGATACCCTCTGGTAAACTAACACAACTATGGAAAATCACCATTTTTCATGGGAAAATCCACTATAAATGGCCATTTTCAATAGCTATGTTAAATTACCAGAGGGTAGGTATGGATAGATACGGATGATCTACATATGGGTTTGTCCAAATCTAGCAGGTTTCTCATCCAATGGTGTCCCAACACCTCGACGCACGATTTTTTTTTGGAGATACGCAGAAAAATGGCATCATTCATCATGTGGTTCAAGAATTCAAGACGCACCAATCATGGATGATTATATACATATATATATATATACATACACATATATATATATACATACACATACTGGTTGGTGGTTTGGAACATTTTTTATTTTCCATAGTATATGGGATGTCATCCTTCCCATTGACTTTCATATTTTTCAGAGGGGTAGGTATACCACCAACCAGCATACATTTCCACTAGATTCCCATGATATTCCTATTTTATGTTCCCATTCAGAATTTCCACAGCCATTTTTCCAAGGTCTTAGTCCAAGCTCATTTGCAGCTCAAGGAGACGAGGGGAAGTTCCGCTGTTTTTTTTAAGCCAGCCACTTAAGTCACGACTGGATGGCTTCAGGATTTTGAGGTTGTAATTGTTGATGAGTAATGGATAGATATGGATAGATATGGATAGATATGGATAGATATGGATAGATATGGATAGATATGGATAGATATGGATAGATATGGATAGATATTAGGATAGATGAAAATCACATCTTGAGGATTTATGAAAAGCCAAATGGTGTAATATGATGTAATTCTTAAGCATTACTTCCTGAGTTTTGAGTAAATTGGGGTTGAAGCCGAAGAAATTGGAGGTTGGTCTTGGATTTACCACATGACTAGGGACTTATGGATCTTATGGGCAAAGAAGTGAGTAAAACAGTGGATAAATCCAAGGTAGGGACAACAGCTTACTAGCCATGGCGATTCAAGGCGCTTCTTAAGCTGGACTCAGCTATGGTACTTGCAGACTGAGTAGTTTATCATCCGTAGTTTCCGAAGTCCGATGATCATCCCCGGGAGAACTAACTGTTCAGCTCTGGGTTCCGAGGGAACGGACGAGTCCGCATTGAGTTATCATTGATGCTATTGGCTGATATCCCCATCTGATATTAGTTAGTTTAACTAGGTTGAAAGCAAGTTGAAACCCACGTTTTGATGCGCGACTTCCTGTTGGTGATGATGATTCAAAATCTTACACACACACATATATATGTATACATATATATATATATAGATATCATATATATATAGATATCATATATATATATATCATATATATATCATACGAAACAGTAAATTAAGACTATCAACATTGTGTACGTCATCCAAACTGGCGTTTTTTACAAAGAAAAACCCTTTGTTTCACCACGGGCCATGCGTGGCTCGCCAGGACAAGTCCAAGGCTTGGATGGAGAACGAAGCCGCCATCGCCGTGCAGTTGGCCAAAGATGGTGCGGGGCGCGGGTGATGTTTCCGGGGATACCAGGTAAAACATTAGAAAAAGCTATGGAAGCCATGGCCCAATAGATTAAAAATAGATGATTTACCCATGAAAATAGCATGGTGGATCTTTCCAGTTCGCAAACTGTGAATGTCATTTCCAGAGGACTCCAGAGGGATAGTTGATATCTACCCACTGGAAACCATGGTCCATTTAGTTTGATTATGAGGATTGACCTGCTAAAGAGGCGGTGATTTGCCGCTATGGTAAATTTTTGGAGGGTAATGGCCATAGCCAA
>Ga0126342_10004078_pt1 | contig 24649 bp, 34 predicted proteins | sample Cyp1metagenome_FD_92528 | JGI IMG/M metagenome (GOLD analysis project Ga0126342, IMG submission 92528) | Coral microbial communities from Lord Howe Island, Old Settlement Bay, Australia - Cyphastrea 1 metagenome | ecosystem: Host-associated > Invertebrates > Cnidaria > Coral ...
GTTCTCGGAACCCTGGTTCCCGGAACCGGCGAAACGAGGCGGCAGGGTCGAGCAGTGCCCCGGAGCACCCCGAAGGCTATGTGGGCTGAGACCCCAAAGCATTCTGCTGTTGGGGAAAAAGGTCATGGCCCGTGACTCCGATGTACGCTTCCAAGAGTGGATATAAAAAGACTTCAGTGATACCGGAACCTCTGAATTCTCGCGCAAGAGATTCAAAACTGTTCCTAGCATCTTGGCTCTGACTTTTTATTGTAATGCCATAGTTAGGACATTGCCTATGCAGGAAATCAATCCCGATGAAGCAGTGGCTTATGGGGCCGCAGTTCAAGCTGCAATTGTCTCTGGCACAGGCAGCATTTTACTTTCGAGTTTCTGAACCAATTTCTTCATGATAGCAACGTGACTGATTTCCGCCGAGTCCAGTGTGACTGGCAGTGGCAGGAACGGAAGAAGTTGAAAATATGCTTCTCCTGGATGTGGCGCCGTTGTCCTTGGGCAACTTGTTTGCATATCTTTGCATCGTGGGAGAAATGTAAGCGGCGGCAGGGGCCATGAAAGCGATAGAACGACAGCGCTTCAGAGAGCTGGGCGAGGTATCGAGATGGCTGGTGGTATGATGCAGAAACTCATCGAGAGGAACAGCACCATTCCGACCAACAAGAGCCAGGCCAACACCGTGCAACAACTTGTAATATAGTGCCATAGTGCCATAGTGCAGAGATGTGCCAAATGGATCCAAATGGAAAGGATCCAAATGAGTGCACTGATGTGCACTATACATCACTGTATGGCATTCATGGATGTGAGGATTTCACCACTGCAGAAGACTACCAGGACCATGTTGAGATTAAGGCGCAGCGGCAGAACTGCCTCATGAGGTTGATTCAAAACACTGAACTGCCGAGGTGTACGAAGGTGAGCGAGCTATGGTGAAAGAACCTTGACGCAATGACATGCAATAACTTGGTTCCAACTGAGGCGTGGAAAGTGATGGAAAATTGTGCTTGGAATTTAAGGACAACAACTACCTTGGCAAGTTTGTGCTCACTGGGATCCCCAAGACCTTGAGAGGCGTTCCTAAAATCAAGGTCCGGGGGTCCGGCCACGATGCGTTTCTTTGCTGTCAGATGTCGGGCGCTTCGCTGTTCCGCGAGCGGCTGCAGGTGACTTTCAATGTCGACTCCAATGGCATTTTGGAGGTCACCGCTGAGGCGCCCGGCTTGGAGATGAAATTATTCAATGAATTCAATGATATTCATTGATACATACACATACATATAGATACACGACATATTTATACATATTTTGAAATGTTGTCTGAAGAGTATTGAACATGATATACGAAGAGTTGTATTTGCAAATTGTGATATGAAGAATGCGACAAATGCTGCAGGATATGAAGACACACCGCAAGGGCGAGATTCAGATCACCAACGAGAAAGGCAATGGGAATAATGAATATATGATGGTTTTGATTAAACAAGTCATGGATGTCCTTGCGCGATGCATTTGGCCATGTCATGTTCTGAGTGACATGGAGCCTGAAACCGCTGCTTCAGGCCGCTTGTCGCAGCACGAAATCGAGCGAATGCTCAAGGATGCCGAGGCCCATAAGGCAAGGGACTTCTGTGGCCGTCGTTCGTGCCTTTTTCTGTGCCATTTTCAAGGCCATGTGGGTCATGTGGGTCCATTTGCCCCTTTTTGGAGCTGTGTCAGGATGAAGATGATCTGGCCCGAGGTGAGATGATGGCCAGAGAGGCTCTCGGGCTTGTCATTAACGGGTTCCGAAAACATTGAGTCCAAGTGAGTCCGCGTGAGCTCATGTGAGTCTATTTCAACATATTTCAACATATTTCAACTCTTTGATCATCGGAATGAATGCATGACCCCTCTTGAGGATCCAGGGCTACGGTTTCTGTGTGCATTTCATTCTGAAAGATTTTCATCCAAGTACTGCCATGCACGTCCTAAGCCCAATGCTAGCTGCTAGCTCGAGCTTGGCATGCGGCCTGATGCTGGCTGTTTAACTGCGCCAGTCCCTCACAGTCTACATGAGAAGAACAAGAAAGGCTTTGGAAGAGATTGATGCAGTTACACACTCAGTCCTGTTGCAGGAAGGCCACATGTCGTATCATCACAACATTGTACATTAGTACATCTGTATGGCATGCAGCTGAACAAAGTCGTCATATGAAAGCTTTCCGTGATCTGATGCTTGTGTTGAGTCTGGATGGCCCTGACATTCACTGCTTCCGAGGAGAAAATTTTGAAGCGAGACCGAGAACGGCTCGAGAAGAAAATGGAGGAGGCAGCAGAAATATACACATGTATATGTGTACATATAGCTATATATATATACACATGCACATGCATTATAACTACAACACTAATTCTCGAAGATTATCCCCCACGAAAAGACTTTGAAATGTGCGTAGCACAAGAGAAGGCAACAAGTCTGATTGAATAATACCTCACCTATGACCCCTGCTTCAGCCTTTGTTTCGCCTTGCAATCCTATGTCCAGGTGGATCTTTGGCTGGACACTGGAGCTTCCAAGGTCCAAACTTCGGGTATGCGTGGGTGTAAAGCAAGATTAACGGTGCAGAATGAAAGAGAGTTGAAAGGATGAAGGATATGAAGGGGGCACAGATTGTCAATGATTTTGAGACATCATGGACTTGCTTCTTGCATTAAGTTCTCAAAATCAAACCGTGGATGTTCGGGTGTGAGCTATGTTGATTCCATGACCCTCGTCCAGCCCTTGCAAAAGCGTCCTGAGATGCAGGCCACCAAAGAGGAGTACGAAGCCAAGCAAAGAGTGCGGGCCCAAATCCTCCATTTAATGATGACCATTACCAGATCATTACCATTACTTGACAGTGATGACCAGAGGGTTCTCATTGGGTGTTTCTGCTGGGGCCTTGCTGAGTTCAGGAGCTGGAATCTGCAATGAACACCATCATGTTGAAAATCAACAGGCGGAGCAAGAGAGTCAACTTGTTATTTGTCAGCCTTAACACCGATGACCGGTATAGTTACACACACACACGTATATATATATATATATTTACAAATACATAATCCTTGTTTCTCGCTCTTCACTTCTTTTGCAATGGAGGTCGGAGAACGATTTTTGGGAGCATCAGGCCGGAGCTGGTGGGGTGTTGGTCATTCTACGTGCATCGGTGTTTTTGGGGAACTTCACGTCAATGCCTTCAAGGCAATTTTGCCGGAGAATGAGAAGACCATTGAAAATGGCGGGTGCTCCGAATCAATCGGTTAGCTTGTGTTGCTTCTGCACCATGGATTCACATGCGATCACATTTTGCGTGTCATGCACCATGCATTTGGTGACTGCATTTGTGAGAGGTACTTCTTGGACTCTGGCTTGGATATCCGCAGCTTGGGCTGCAAGACGTATTGGGAAGCCATGTTGGTGAGTCCGCGTGTCGTTTTTTTCAACTGGCTCTTAGTACAGCCCTTAGTACATTCCGAATGTCTCTCCTCAAGGCGACTTGATCGAGGATCCCGACTGATTGCGTCGCATATGGCGTCGGGTGGTCACTTTTGAAGGTGCGAGGTGTCTCGCAGCGACAGCACACACCAGCTGCTTGGTGCTGAAACTGCACCAATTGGCAGTGGCTTGCCACACAGTCGTAGCCATTAATAGCGATCAATGGCCATTAGTAGCCATTAATTACAGGGCATTACTAGCTCTTGTATTTAAGCAATAGTTGGATAAAAACAAAATCAATTGATGCTGACAAGCCACTGGCACGTTGCTCGTGTTTTGCTCGATGAAGATTGGGCAATCTTGGGTTGCACAGTGCGCCTGCTCCCAGTATTTTCCAGACAGGGCAGGCAGCGTGTCGGCAAATGCCCCATCAGCCTGCATGGCGTTCAGCCGTCTTCATCTTCCCCCGGAGAAACATCATTGCAGAGGTCATCCTTGCCAGTAGTATCTCAAGATGGAAGGTGATGGACGTATCATTTTTTCCCCATATTTTTCCATATTATTTTTTGAAATTTGATTTGTCTCAACTCTGTCTGATCGCTGATTGCTGAAGGTTGCGGGAAGGGGTTTGGAATGCTGTGGAAATGAGGTCCGGCGGGAGCTCACCAAGGCTCTGGGCGTCGAGGCCGCTTTGAATCTCTGTGAATTGCCCGGTGCTAGGAAGGCAGTGAAGGCATGGGTCGCGTGGCGGTGTTGTGCTACCGTGCTACCAGACCATTTTGCACCTGGCAGGCCTTGCAGGTTTGAGAATGGTTCAAGAGCTGCGCAAGACTGGTATGTTGTGAGCTGCGCATCGCCTCAATGCCATGGCGAATGCAGCACTCTCAGGCGCCAGCCCAGCTGCCCTGAAGCAGTTTCTTGGCGTCAGCATTGGGCTTCTCAGATGTATCTCCATATATATATATATATACTGTATATATATCTTCATTCCATTCCCATCCTAATTGGCCATCTTGTTTCAAACGTTGCAAGACAAACCGATATCCGGACTACTCGACTGCTCCAGGCATCCTCTCATGATTCATCCTCTTATTTGTACCCCCAGTAGACTCAATAGACCCCAACATCGCTCCGAGGCTCGAAAAGTTGCAGAAACGTCGAGAGCAACGAGAGCGAGAGCATTGGGCTGTGGAAAAGCAGGTAGTGCGGCTACCTGCCAGCAGCGGCGCGCCCCCAGCTATCGAACTCGAGGCTCTGCCCCTGCAGACCGTTGAGGGCTTGTTATTACGAAGTTGACCCAAGTTGTACCATCAAAGGGAAGATGTCTAGTGTTTGGATTAGCTGATTGGCCAAACTCTTGATGCTCGCTGCTATCTTCATGCATAACGGATGAGCTTTAGTATATGTGGTGATGTAAATGTAGATGTCATTAATTGCAGAATCTTCGATCACACAACCTTGTCCCACAGCACCACACTTTCTCTAGACTCTAGGCATGCCCAACGAATGTCCTATTTGCTGCTCGCGCAGGATGTGGATGACTTTTTGCAAGTAGTGCTGGATCATCGCAGGCTACCGCCAAATGATAAGATGCTTGGTTTAAAGTCTGGAGAGTTTTGATGATGATCCTGTTTCTACCATTTTTTATCGATCCTGTAAATCCTGTGGCATGAGGAATCCTAGCTCGCTCTGTGTGCTGGAAAGCTTGGGCACAAGTTACAGTTCTCCCACCTTTGGGCCTGGCGTGGAGATGATGCGTCGTATCTATTCGGATCCTGCAGCTCTCAAGGAGCACAGGTCCAGCTTTCGACGCAAGAGAGGTGGTTCCAAATGGCGAACGCGGAGCAATCCCATTGGGCAAACAGTTCCAGCAAATGCTCGGTATCAGGATGTCTTGCCTCAATTGCCTCAGATTGAGCCTGAACTGAGTGCACTGAGTGCACTGACTGCACCGTTGGCTTTGCCTCATTCAGCTTCAGCTCCAGCCGGTGGTGTTTTCTTCCAGACCGAGGTGGTGGAGGAACGAAAACCCAGCAAACCCACAGTAGTGAAGACCTCATCTTTGCCAGTCGCAAGTCTGCCAAGCATCAAAAAGGCGAACCCGGGAAGCACGGGTAACAGCAAGGAAGGAAAGTCAGAAGAGCTGTCTGAGATGTCCACCACCATCGAGTGGAAAGCCTCTCCTTCTGAGTCCATTAGCCTTGTAGAGCCTAGTGATGAGGTGCAAAAGCAGCAAGCACCCTCACCACAGGCACCGCGAGACAAAGATGACAAGAAGATCCAAGCCCAGCGCTTGATGAAGGCTTTCCACAAGGCTGTGGATGGAAGATCAGTTCTTATCCTTACTGACCAGTCTGACGTACGGAAGTCCATTTTGCGAAGTCTGATGTGTGCAGTCAACGAGATGTCCATTTGCTTCACCTGTTCCACGGCAGACTTGTGGAAACGCCTTCAAGGCAAAGAAGTCTTCCACGCTCTCCTGGTGGATTTGAGCAAGGCTGATCTTGAAGTAGAAGGCCTTGTGAAAACAATCCGTGCAGATCCGCAGTATGGGAACTTGCCTATCATAGTGCTGTCACAGGAGCGGGATTTGCCTGACTTAGTGCGTCAAAGCTGCAGCTTTGTGGTTTTCCAGCCTATCAGCGCATCTATGCTGAGAGAAGCTCTCCTGTGGTGTTTCAACCGCAATGCGCTGAAGCATCAAAGCTACTATTGGCCAGCACAAGCTGCGCCACTGAAGCGCAGCAATTCAAAGGCACCGAACTTGACGATCCGAGCCAGGCAGTTGAAAAACCGATGACGAACCAATGATGAAAAGATTGGATGCCGAAAAGTATCACCGCAAGTCTCACCATTTCACCCGTCTCGAAAGTGCTTGGCCCTGGATTTGATGTTTGTCATCTGGGTTGGCGTTTTGGAACCAGTTCAACGATGTTCAAAGCTAGGATTACTGTATCAATTGGCACTTGCGAAGGCTTGCTCCGTGTCAGAATTCACAGTCACGGATTACAGATGTGAGTAGGCACTCAGCAGAACTGCTGAGCTTTGAAACGGAGAAAAGCGAGGTTTAGGGTGCGACATTCTAAGGTGATACCCGTGATACCTCAGCGTTTCTGTGCAGTTTGTTGGCCCCCTTCCAGGCAGCTGGACAGCCTGAGTCCTTGGAGCATTTGCAAAAGCTGGGTCAGGGGATTTTGGGGAACTGTGGGGAATAATGAATACGGGAGCAACATGGAGCAACCATTATGAAGCTTTTTCCCTACCGTAGGCTAGACAGTGTGCCGGAGGGTTGCAAGAGCACAACGCCAGTTCCTTGTGTGACTGAGGCCTCACCCTTCGGCTGCGTCTTCGCATCATGCCGCCAAGCCGCGGTGGAAATCTCAATTGCTGTCTCAAGATCAGTGACCATATTACGAAACCACGCCAAAAATCATCCGGAACCCTTTAAGGATATGCAGCGCGCCTCTCATATCATCCAATACAAGTGGAGTCCAAAGCGGGCCGCTGAAATCCCGATCATGTGTGCTCAGATGCGAAGCCAAGGCCTGCAAGTGGAAAGAAGAGTGGTGAAAAGACCAAAGGACTAAAACACGCAGAGCCCCTGAGTAAACTTTGAAAGGGAAATTCCCACTGCGGCCATTGATTGCCTTCCAGATCCTTGAATCTTTCAGGAGACACAGAAGGTGCAGGTGCAGTCGGTCCTACTGCTGGATCTGTTCCCTCCCTTCCACCTCTGAGGCCGAGAAAACTCTTTCAGAAACACGGCGAACAGCTGCAGCTTAAGCTGGACATAGCTGGACTCCAGCTGGACCATGCAGTCACCACCGAGATGGACCAACTGATTCAACTGAGCGACATCGGATCCAGGCGACACCCTTCTCCGATTCCTGCGCCAGATGTGCTAGGGCCGCCTAGGGCATCAGGGACTCGACTGACTTGGGCCGTTGATACTTTCAGCACTGTGGAACAACATGAGATTTCTAGAGTCTGGTAGTGTGTTTCAGGTTCATTTGCGCCGTTGATCAAGTAATGCAATGATTTCGGAGGCATAGAACGATGCCACAAATGGAATTGCATGAATACGTATTATGTAAATGCACAAGATGTATGGTCGTACCGTGGCATGAGTCTGGGTTTAACAAATTTGCAGAGGGGAATGGAGTTCTTAGCAAGTAGCACGGACACGTCGAAGCACCTGGGCTCAAGATTGTCGTAGTGGGCCCAGAAACAATCTTTAAATGCCTTCAACCTCAAGAAGCGCTGCTCGGCTTGGGATCACTGCGCTGTCACAGTAGGCCAGTAGGTCGTGAAATGTCGTGAATATGTTGGCAAGAGCTGCAGTCACTCAGGGCTTCGATTGATGGGACTTGATGACGACGGTGAAGGTGTTAGCATTACGAAGCTTGGATGCACCGCGACAAAGCACTAGAGTCACTAGAGAAGATAAAGACGAAGTCAATGTCTGAGCCAAAGCCGTGTGTGACTTTTCACGCCAGAGCAGACTCAGTAGACTCAGTAGACTCAGTAGACTCAGTCCAAGGAGCGAAGCCGAGGGTGTAACCTCGAATTTCAATGTCAGGAGCTTACTGTCTTGGAATGCAGCCCAAATCAAAAAGAAGAACACTTTGAAGGAGTTTGTTATCACATTGTTGCTTATTTTTTCTGGCAAATTGAATTTGCTGAGATGGCCTCAGGCCGAAGATGCTGCAGAAGAGCCGCTTGTATAGCCGTTTGTTCAAATGCCTGCGTTTGGAAATTTCGAAATAACAACAAAAGGATTACAAAAGGACGATAAAGGACTGCAAGCATCTGCAAGCCACTGCAAGCCTGTGCAAAAGCTGGAAATCTCGAAGCAAAACTGTCAAAGTAGCCGATTTCTCCGATTTCCCCCGGATTCCGATGCAGCACGAGACCATACGAGACCAAGGATCAACGTTGTGTCCTTTGATGAACTTCGGCTCTCGAAGGAGACAACCATTGCCATGCAAAAGGCGTGTATCGCATGAGTTCGCATGTTATTGCAGGGCTATCATTGCCATCAATTCCAGAGATCGAAAGCAATACATTCGAGTTGTTTTTTTTGGACAAGTTGGATAACAGAACATCCTGAAGTATATTTCAGCGTCATCAGACACAAAACAAAGAAAATATGCAATCCTCCGGAGGCTTGGCGACAATTTGTGGCCAGCTTTGATACCACAGACTCGTGTGGAATCTGCCTGCCACAGCCTTGAATTTTGCGGTGTTTTTTTTCCGGCTTTGATTTTAAAGGTACATGTGACACATGTAATGTGTGTGTGTGTGCGCGTTTTTTTTGGGGGAGGGAGGCGCATTAATTTGCAGCCACAGGCCTTGAAATTCGGACGCATTGGGAAATCACTGCACTTGTCCAGTGGTTCTCATCCTGAAGCATGTCTGGTTCAGTTGATGAATGGTCAATGGCATGCAGACAGTGTTAGACACGCCACCAACATGCAGATGAATATCTTCGTAGTCATCGAACTGATTGCTGCTGATTGCTGAGGGGTTGTCATTTGCAGTCTCCATTCTGAGGTACCGAGTCGTGTACGAAAGCGTGCCCTCCCTGAAGAGCCTTTTCAAGACACCACAGGCAGATGTTCTGCCACGACCACCACAAGCCAAACATCGGAATTTTTGAATGTGACTTCGTCAGGTCATCCAGGCACCGCGCTTCCTTGACGAGTTTCAGAATTTAGCAGCTCAACTGGCTTAACTATGCTTGACTTGGCTGGGGTGGGTTCGTACGCCAGATTGTGGTGGGGTGGTACTTTGAGGGGAAGTGATACAGTATGAGATACCCGGTGTAAAGGCCTGCTTGCACACCACCGATCTGCCTATTCAGATTCAATACTATTTGCACATCTCTTCAGCCCTACTACCACTTCAGGCCACTTCCGTGACTTTCCAAAGAAGAACTGGTGGGGGCATCGTCATTGCTGACCCGGGTATAGAGCATCCCAGGTTGACAATGTGCACAAGGCCAAAGAGCTCAAACAAATGGCAGAATCACTTGCTTTTCGTGCGGCACCTGGGTCATCAGTCATCAGTCAGTCCAGAGATGTCCGGAGTACAGCCAGCACCTAATGTGGGTTTCTCATGGGGCCCAGCCTACGCACCCAGTGTGAGCGATGCCAAGGCCATTTGAACTTCGAGGCTGGTGCATGTGATGCCTTCCAAACTCTAATCTCTTTTCCGAAACATGAAGTTCTCTTTGCTCTTCTGTTTGGCCGTTCAGAGGACTGAAAACATCAGAGACAAAGCCAGGTAACAGTCCCACGGGCGATGATTTTCAGAGATGCCGCTGCCTTGAAACACTTGAAACCTAAGACGACGACGGTGTTTTTTTTCCGTATGCCAGACGTTTCTGCACAAGTTGCTGAGGCTCTTGTTGACTGTTTGAAGATAGAGCTGGGCGATTCTCTCACAGATGAGGTGTGGGAATCACGCAGCTTCCTGTTGTTTAGTGCATCATTTTCTTCTAGGGAGGCGCACAACTTCAGTGTGAACAGTGGAGCCACTCTCAGGCTCGTCTGGGATTCATGGCCCTCTTCGGCTGGATCGGAGGGGCATCTCGTCAGAATTCAGAATGGCCCACTCACTGCAAGACACAGAGAAACCACCGAACCGGTGTCGACGTCATTAGCACACAGTAACGTAGTAGACTCATGGTAGATTCATGGTAGAACATAGTGCCACAGTGCCATACAGTGCTGTCATCGCTGAGGCGAGTATCTACGTGAAGACCTCTTTCGCCGAGCGCCTGAAAATCCTTCGTGAAAGTTGGGCCAAGGCCGGGAGCTGTACGACTCGCACTGTACGACTCGCACTATACGACTCGCTGTACGACTCGCTGACTCGCTTCCAACAAGGTTGCAAGCCAACATGTTGCAACATTGCTCATGCTCATTGGATCTGACGGTGACTTGGGCCCACTTCGACTTGCATCTTTGGGCTGAGGTGAATAGTGACAAGAAAAAGGAGGAAGCCGAAAGGCAGGATGCATGCACGTTGCATATTTGTTGAGCTTCCAGTTTAAGCCTACAAAGCCTATCAGGCCTATCATCTACTCTTCATACACATTCATACGCCAAATCCTTTGGTTTCCTTTGGTTTCCTTTCGTTTCCATTCGTTCCCTTCATTTCCCCTTGTTTCCCTTCGTTTCTCTTCGTTTCCCTTCGTTTCTCTTCGTTTGACTTTGGTAGATCGTTTAGATGGGCTAGTCAGCCAGTCCGTCATGCTTGCAAGGAAGGCAAAGGAAGCCGAGGAGGCTGCAGCAGTAGAGGACACATTCCATCGAGAACTCGCAAGGTTTATCATTTTTTTGTTGGATTTCTTGAAGAGATCGCAGAGTTGATTTGTGACCCTTTCTTGCTGCATGCCCAAGCATGTGGAAGAGAATTTTAATTGGACGAGTCGTCAATGATCCTTCTCTTAGTGTATACAGGCGTGTGTCTTTTATTTTCCGATGTCTATGATGACAAAAGATCCGAAGGTACTCCATCAGTAGAAGCATCAGTGTGCCAAATGCATTACTTTCAAAGATTCCAAAGGCAGGGTCAACTGGGCCACTTCAAAACCTTCAAAGTTGGCCCGTCGCTTGGGCTTTCAGCCTTCAGCACTTGAGTAGTGACGGGCAAAGCGCAACAGAAAATCATGGAAGATGGCCCCGATGGCGCCGTTGGCCCCGTTGGCCCCGTTGGCCCCGATGGCATGGGCCTCGGGTTTTCTTGAAGGGACAAGGTGGGACAAGGTTGGACGAGGGGGACATGCATAAACTGAATCCGTCTCAGTCCGTCTCAGTTCATGCAGCTCTGGGAGTGCTTTGATGCCACTTGATGTCCATAGATTCCATCAGTCAACCATGATCACCATGTCATGCTCACAGTCCATGTCACGCTGAGTCCAGCATTCTCACAACCGAGGTCCTCCAAAGCGCAGATGGCAACGCACACCAGCGACTGCATCAGCCCGATCTGGTGAGACTCAGCAACTTGCAACGTCTGTCCGCGGCTATGCATCAGGCAGAACGTGGCATGTTTTGAGTTGCGATGCGCTATCCTTTGGGACCTTTTCTGAGATTTGACATCGCTCAGTTCTTGGGGCAGGTGCCATGCCTGCCGGTGATGCAGAACTGCCAATGAAGGCAGGCCATGTTAACAGAAATCATTCTCGTGACAGAAGCACTGAATCCTCACGTGCTGCAGGTGGTTTTTGATATGGAGACGGGCGATCCAGACGATGTGTTGACGCTGCTAATTTTGGCATCACACCCGAGAGTGCAGCTGTGTGCGGACGCTGGACGGAACTTAGTCTTGGTGACTTTCGGACCTGAAGAAACAGCATCACTGTACATCGGCATACCACCTCAAGCAAATATATGCAAATATGACATACTCAAACACGTGACCACACTACACCGTCTAGGGCCAGGGTCGGCAGAAAGTGATGCAAGCTATTCAGATGCCTGGCACATTCTGGCGGCATTTGATCCACGCAGTGGCCCAAGGTGACCATTACTCCAGGATCGCTGGACCAGATTTCCTTGGTCCTCTGGATTTTGCAGGAGCTGAAGCTCTCAGGCGTTCGTGTAGGCGCTCAAGAGTGGCCCAAAAATGCCGAGAAGAAATGCATGCGGGGCAAATTCTACGACAGCTTCGGGCGAATGCCAGAGGATTCGATCAAAGGCCTCCCAAGCTCCGTCAAAAGGATAGACGTTTCAAGGAAAGCAAATGATAGCACGGTTGAAATCTTTTGAACATTTGGCTTTCGGAATGGTGTGTGTGTATATATATATATATCATATACTTATAAGTATATACTGCAATATACTGTAGAAATGTTTCATTCTGCAGCATGCCACATGTGGTAAAACCGGGCTCTTGCCGAGCTGTGCTTCTCTCACCAATGCTTTTGGACCTCGGCTCGAGGCATCGAAACAGCTGCGCAAGTGCTTCTGGAGTGCTGTGACGAAGACACGACGCTTCTGACTGGAGGCTCGTTGAGCGATGACTCCTCTGGACTGAAAACATTTGGGCCATCTTATGCACCACACATGGCAATTAGTAGGCCATTCAGCCATTCAGCTTGAACCGCCATGAACAAATGAAAAGTGCATGGTATGGGAGAAGACTAGGCGAGGCTGCTGGTCTGGTCATGTCTGGTCATGTTTGATCTACATATTTTCCATAGGTATCCATAGACAGTCCATAGGTATCCATAGGTCACTTGGGAGGTCCTGATTCAAGTGACGCAAGGTCCGTTGCACAACTTGGGCCATGCCTTAGAACTGCCCAACTTCGGTCTGGGCCGATGGGTTGCACAAGGAGGATTCGCAGGTGAAGGAGTGGTGCCCAGTGAGTTGCAGATGGAGAAACCCAGCAGCAGCACATCATGTCCTGTGTGTCCTGTGTGTCCTGTGTGTCCTGCAACAACGCAACGAGAATAGAATCATTAGAACATATTGGAACATGGATGATAAGAACATGGATGATGGATGATGATGGATGATGATGGATGATGATGGATGATGATGGATGATTTTAGCGAAGACGCACTCCCGAAAGTGGCAATTGGAACCAGTGCTAGTGACCGCTAGTGGTAAGGCTGGCCAAATGATGCGGATACCCGCTTCCAGAGCTTCTATGATATTGCACGATCTTTCTTAAGACTTGCGAGGCTCACATTTACATGGTCATACTTTTGCACGGAATCCTTCTCGATTTTTTAACATGCATTCGCCCTTCTTCTCCTTGAACATCTTTGGAACATCGTTTAATTCTTTGAGCGACCTGTTTCCATGATGATCAGACTTTTTGTTACCTTGAGATTCCTTGAAGCTTCAGAGAAGAACCATTCATTTTCATAGATCATTGCATGCTGTCCTCAACTATGACTATGTAACTATGTAGAGCAAGAGCTCGACTTTGTTTATTACTCGAGCAGGGTCAACATGGTGCAAGGAGGGCTTCTGCACAGTAATCTCCAGACGTTCTGGCCACTCGTTCGCACCTGAGGAAGTTTGCTGGCAAGCGAACGTGTCAGACATGGAACTTTGGTGGTAGAGGTCTCAGATAAACGGGTGGTAGACTCCACCTTTGCCATTTTTACTCTTGCAGCTGATAGAATTTTGTGAGGTTTGCTGAGTGAGTTGTGCTGTAGGTTTCTAAACTCAGGCAACAAGCCAGCAGCTGAAGCTGCCTTGGCCAGCCACGCCATTGCGCGCAAAGTTCTAGTCTCGAAGAATGTTTGCCACCGAGCGTCTTGGCACGACCGCAGGATGTTGTGCGATTGTCATACGAAGTTGCCTGAGTATGTTGTGCTTATGGATTATCAACCAAGGCAGTCTATGACGGTCGCTTCCACCAGGCATTTCTACATGCGTTGGAACAGTCGGAAGCATCAACCACGCGGGCTACAGCCCTCAAACTGTGACTTTGACTGGTGGAAGTATGCGCAATGGCCGCAATGGGCAGCATGTGAACTGTTGAAATAGTTCTAGAGAGGTATATATACATTGTGTAATTAATTCTCCCTTAAACATCATATTCTACATCCTCCTCCTCATGCTAATTCTCCTCCTCGCCCAAATCATCGTCCGAGAGACAAGAGCAATTCTCACATGGGAGTAATCACTGCAGTTCCCGATGTTCATTTTCTTCATTCTGCCCCCAGTGTCTGCCTTGAAGCAGCTTCAGGTTGTGCTCGGCTATGGACAAGTACCAACGCGGGGACGGCAAGAAACTGCATGATCCCCTAGCTATGGCTGCAGTGATCGATGAAACTGTCTGTAGTTTCCGAGAGGTTCATGTTTTCAACGATCGTCAGGGTTGGGGCTCTGTCCTGCAAACGGGTACCAACACCTGGATCAGCATCGACTACGATGACGAGAGGTTCAGGCAGATACTGACGGGTGGTCCAACATGAAGTGCAACGAGGCAAAATGTACAGATCTTTTTCAGTAAATGCTTCCTCTATGGCCGTGTGTGAGCCCATGGGCACCATTGCTCATGCGTGTCCTGTACAGAATATTGGCGGCAAAGCGACGCAAAAAGTGGGCACCAGCAGCTATTCAAACATTGACCGTAGAATCCAATCATTTGAGAGAACCGGTGGAGAACTTGCGGAAATTCGCAGGAGGAGGAGGATGAGCTTGACGAATCTGACGAGGCTGCTCGTATGCAGTGGCACTGTGATTTCCTGTGGCCATGTTGCGGCAGGAGTCTTGGCTGTAGCTGTCTGTTTCGGCCAAGGAAGATGTGGTCAGCCCATTTTCTGCCATGACGAATAAGAAAACAAAAACAAAAGATGAGCAGAACGAGAAGGCAAGACTCACAGAGACTCATGCGATAACACTATTATTGCAACATGCAACAATGCCTTTGGGCTATGTACGGAAGGCAAGTTAGATCTCAAGGCATGCCTGAAGGTATCAAACTAGATGCAGAACTGGAGCAGCACTGGTCACACATACTTTTGCTTACATGAAAAATCGGCAGAATGTCTTGGTTGGTGCGTGTCACACCATCACGTGGAGCATGGCGCTGCATGTATCCGAATAAGAATATATAATTATATAATGATATATAATGGACGTGAATATATACACTTTGCGCTTCGTGGTTGTCACTATTCTACGCTTGAGAAACCGATCCACCTGGTAGGGCTGCTGTGCGCGGCTCTGCCGTTGGGGTGGTGGAGGCCGGGTGCTGTGTTTTTGTGGCTGCAGTCTGGCGGCAGGTGCGAGGTGCCCTCACTTGCTGCTTTTGTTTTCATCTGCGGTGCGTCGAAGGGTGCTGGTGCTGTCAGGTCAAAATACGAACGCCATAAGTAGGTCGACAACGACTACCATCAAGGACCACTTTGCAACCGAGACATGAGATCTTGTTGCGCTTGTTGCGTTTGATGGAAAGGAGCGTGTTCTTTCCAAGAAGACCCCTGCCGAAACACACAACGGGGAGCGTTCCTCGCCCGCACTCAGTTGCTTGCCACCGAATTCCGACTGCCCGGACTGGGACTGCTGTCCCATGCTGTCCCTCAGCTCCGACAGATACATAAAATATATTAAAATATATTAAAAAATATATTAAAATATCAAACAATATTGAAGTTGTTTGGAAAGACCTGCAGATGCAGTGATGTCACATTGAATGACCCAACCAGAAGTTTGCACAAGGCACCCCGGCTGGAGCAACCACAAAATCAATGGTGGTTCCTATGACGTTTTCTGCACCCTGGTTGCGTTGTCAGAGCAAAGAGAGCTCAAAAAGAGACCTGCTGTGACTTCCACATTGGAGTGCAGCCACTCGCTGAGATGCGAGCAATTGCGCCTTGTCAGGACATGTTTAGATTCAACGCGCAAGTGATGGGCTTTGGCACTGGTGGCTGGCCTCTTTGCAGCAATGTATGTCTCGTATCCCTTGCGGTTCTCATTTCCTGTCCAGTCTTGGATTGGTTGTTTTGGAATGTTTTGGATACGTTTCAGTATTGGAATTGTCGCACTGGCGGATGGGATTCCTGAGGATGGATCAAATCTTGAACTCCTTCGGCGATATTGTCGTGAATGCCTGCGACTCCTTGCGATTGCATGAGGAGTGCGATTTGCTATCCCTTCGAATTGATAAGGCAAGCCGTTTTGGGGTCTTGGGTAGGAAGAGGGTGAGGGCTTTTCTAGTTAACTGTCTCAATCTTGACTGGTTTATATTTGGGGAGGTGACATAGATGACCCTCAAGTGTTTTGTCAGTTTTGTCGAGAGTTGGCCTTGTTACAGATGTTGCAGCGTTGCGGGACATGCTATGGCTACTATGGAATGGGGACTATGGGGACCTTCAGCCGCAGTCTTGCTCCAGGTCACGAAGGGTCCAGTGTGGTCCTCAGGATCCCAGGCGATGCCTCAGCAGTCTTGTAGTGATGCGATGTGATGTCTATTGAGACAATTTGAGACATGAAGTAAGGATTCTCCGAGTTTCTGTGAGTTGGCGTTTCTTTTTCGTGATGAGATGACGAGATCTGTGTAAATCGAATCAATTTGATGCTTTTGATGCTTCAAGGCACCCAACCTATCGCAATTCAAGTCCTGCATGCTGGCCTCGTTGCGGTCTCTACTTCCGAAGGCCGGTCATTTCATGGCCTCAGGGATCGCTTACCTCCAGCCGTGCGGCGTAAGGTAGATGGAACTTGATGAGAACTTGATGGAATTTAATGGAATTTAATGGAAACATGAAACATGCAATACAGTATGTATCCATGCAGGAACAGATATCGTAATCGGTGAAGAAGCAGTATATATAGATACTTTTAGCCAACTGAAAGCCTTGTGAAGTGGCGCAGGAATGGGACACCCAGTATGAGGTTGCTTGGAATTGGTTATGGGACAATGTAGCGCAGCTTCTAGCTACTTCGGCCGCAAGCAAGACCTGGGTGCCTGAGTACTATGCGCAAGGACTTCAGTAACACCGCCACTGAGTGCAGAGACCTGCCTGCCGCGGCCCAGGTGAAAACTTTAGGGGCATCCTACCAATGGGAGGCCCATCTCAGATCTCAGAGTGAAACTTCTCACAGCAACACATCATGTGACGATGATCTTTGCTAGACCGCAGGCCGCCATAGGCAAAAGGCCTGGTGTTTGATCAGGTTGCTGTGGTCAAATTCTTCTCCTCCTTACCAGAAGAACACCGTTGGGCAGCCCCAGTGTGCCCGAGCTGTGCAGTCGGCGGTGGTGTTAACCAAATTTGATGCCAAGGCTACAAGCTCCGGGCTTCCATCTATGATCGATGCAAAGCTGCAAGGGCTGGGTACAGAAAAAAGGTCAAGAAACGTTGCGTAGCCTTTCCGTTCAGTAGTGGACCAGGATATATTGACTATAGACTGTAAATGCATATGATTTTATATGGAAGTGTATAAGGCGTATCACACACCTCGCTCTCGGTCTCGGTCTCGGTCTCTCTCTGTCTCTCCTCCCTCTCTCTCTCTCTCTCCCTTTTTTCCATTTTTTCCGATCTCTGTATTCAAGAAAGAGGGGCATTGATATGTTGCATTTTTTGTATCCTTTGGACGTTCGAGCTGAAGGGTTGGCAATTTTGAGAAATCACGACATCGATTCCTCAGGAATCCCATGGAAAAAGATGAAACAAATCCAGAGCAGGCATTTGACTTCTCTAGCTGCCTAAGGATTCTTCGAGTCTACTCCAGCGGGTCAGGAGTATTTCAAACAATCTGACACACGCTTGCACTTCATCGTTGAGAAGGCGAGAGGCAACAGGCTCAGAGCAAGGCACCAATATATAGACCAATTCTTGTTCTTCAGATGGATGCTGAGAGCACTTGGGATGCCCAGAATGCCACTTGAGCTCACTTGGGATGCCCAGAATGCTGCAAGGTGGTTTGAAATTCAGCTGGGCCACATGCACCAATGACCTGCACCCAGTTTAGTTCAAAATTAGTCCCACCTGGCAGGTCTTCAGCTTTTCTCAGGACATTTACAGCGAGCCATGGCAGGCCGGACTGGTAAAATGATCCAGCGGTTCTGCACAGAAGTTGTTAAGGGTGACCAGATTTTGATGGGTCACCTATGGTCACCTGATGTTTTTCCATTTTTCAATATGTGACCTAGCTAGGACCTAGCCTATGTGTCCCATTGAAACCGCTGGGCCCTGAGATCATCGATGACTTGTCGGCGCTGGGCCTGCGACATGTGGGCTACGGAGTGCCAACGGACATGTTTGCGCCATTCGCCAATACCTCAGTGCATCTCAGTGCATCTCAGTGCATCTCAGTGCATCTCAGTGCATCTCAGTGCATCTCAGTGCATCTCAGTGCATCTCAGTGCATCTCAGTGCATCTCAGTGCATCTCAGTGCGACGCTGACGCTGATTTTGGCTGGAGTCCAGCTGGCAACGGTGGCCGAGGTCAATGCTTGCGTAGATGTAATTCGTGAAGCCACGGTTCCTTGGCCAATGACATTTGATACAGTAACTGGATCAAGATGATCAAAGGATAGGAGTGAAGTGTGAAGCAATGAAGAGCATCTGATTGGATGGGATAATTGGAATATACTGTATATAATTGGTGTGTGGTTCTTGATTTGTTACTGTACTTCTTTGAGATCTTGTGGCATTTTGGATTTTTTAGAGAGATCTCTAAGAAGTACACAGATACATAATTATATACATATAATTATATATATATAACCCGTCTACCTAGAGATCTATAGAGATCTTAGAGATCTTGATTTGCCTCAGGAGGATTCGGTTGCACTAGAAGGATTCAAGTGGTCTCTGGGCATTGTGTCCAAGCAGCTGGCCGCAATCTCAGGGCAATCGACCTTTCATCCTTTCAGGATACGCAGTTCATGACAATTCCTGGGGGAAAACGCACACGCACACGCACGCGCACACACACACACGCCCACACGCCCACACGCCCACACGCCCACACGCCCACACGCACACGCACACGCACACGCACACGCACACACGCACACACGCACATACCATAATATAGATAGATAGCTAGCTAGCTAGATAGATAGATAGATAGACAGATAGATAGATAGATAGATATTACTTTCTTTTTTTTCTCTCTCCCTCTCTCTATTTTCGAAGGAAGTTTAGAAGTCAAACTTCCGACAATATGCAGATGAAAAAGAAGAGGTCGGAAGAGCCAGAGAAGAGAAGAGAAGAAGAGAGAAGAAGAAAGAAGATCAGAGAAGAGAAAGAGTCAGAAGAAAGAAGATGCAGGTGTGCGAAAAGGTAGAAAAGTCGAGATTCACTGTGTTTTTCCAATGATTTGTGGCTCCGGAGGGTCGAAAAGTAGGCTCGCTAAAGCGGCGGGTGCAGAGCCATTTGGCCAGATGAGGGATGAAAAATTGCGCGCCGGTGTGGCGCGAAGCGATTTTCGAAGCCAAAATGTACAAAGCACTTCATGTTCGGAGGACTTTTGGAAGTTGAGATGTCGAAAAAGTGCATGCCGTTGTGGCGCGCAGCACATTTCGAAGTCAAACGTGTTAAAAAACTGATGGTTGCGGAGCACTTTTGGAAGTTGAGATGTTGAAAAAGTGCACGCCGTTGTGACGCGAAGCACATTTTGAAGTCAAAAGTGCAAAACACTGACGGGTACGGAGCACTTTTGGACGTTCAGATGTCGTTTTGCGTGGCAGGCGCAAGGGATTGTGCACCCTGCCAAAAGTGAGCAACACGTGAGGGTGTTGTGGCATTTCCAAAAACGATGGCAGGCGTGGAACATTTGAAGAGGATCCGCAAAGATGCATTTCGCGTGGCAGGCACGGTACAAGAGACATGTTCCTCTGATGTTAGGAGGTCAGGGGATTGATTTCCTGAGAGGGGTTCCATGTGGCAGGAAATAATTGGTATAATGCGATTTGGTGCCTCTTCATCACCATGGTAGGTTTTTCAAACCCATAGTCTCGTATCATCGGAAGGAAAGATTTACACACACACACACTATATATATATATTCAGACACGTAAATGTTTAACGATAAATGTAGTATAAAGGTAGGCATACGCATAGATACAAATATAGATTCCATCCGGATACATACATGTCAGAACGCAAAGTTACTAAGTTGCAATGCTGGGCTCAAAATCACCAATTTCGCAACTACTTTCCTAAACCAGGGTTTGATGCAAGTTCATACAGTTCATCCAGCACGGCCAGGTCCTCCACTTTGTAGGTAATAGGTAGGTTCCCTTAGATTGGTTCAAGCTGCTTTCCTTCACCAGGATAGAAGTTATGGAACCTTGAGCCAAAGCTTGACTGTATTCTTGTTGTTCCTTCTACGCCCTGTTTCGCGCCAAATCTCCAGACTATACATTACTCCTCTTGTTGCTGCTTCCTTCTCCATTTGCAAAGTGGACAGGGTGTTTCCTACTTTCTTGCCGCTGTAGAAATGGGAGGGATCACAATGCAGCCTGGGAATTGGTCTCCTGCAAGGCTCGTTGAATTTAATATTGAAATTTATTGAATTTTTTAAATAAGGAAACTATTTAAATATTTAAATATTAAATGATTCAATATTTAAATATTAAATATGTTTAAATAAGGAAAAGTTTAAATATTAAACTATTCTAATACTTATATAAATATTTTAAGTAGTTTAAATATTATAGTCTTTCTGGGAATTGGTAACCTGCAAGATTATTTGAATTTAATATTTCAATGTAGTCGATATTTTTTAAATAAGGACAGTACTTAAATATTAAAATATTAAAATCGTTTAATATATTGAATTTATTTAATATGACATTTTTCTGGTGCTCACTCAAATTGTCCACAAATTGGATAATCACATGGACCCAATTATTCTCCCGTACAGGGGTTTCATTTTGGAGCATCAGATCTTCAGGTTTGCTACGATGATTTTGCGTGACAGGCGCAGCACTTCGTATGACCTGGCATCACTTTTTCGTGGCAGGCGCAGTACTTTAGACAGATGGAATGGAAACATCGCAAAACGCATTGGTGCGAGGCCGTCAGCTCTGCACTGAACTTTCCATTTTTGATGGAAGTCTGGCAGAATTGCTTCGTTTTTGATGTTGCCAACTTCGAAAATTGAGGAAGTCTCGCCGAATTGTTTCATTTTTGACGTTGTCAAGTTCAAACATTGAGGAGGTCTCGCAGGATTGCGCTGCACTTTAGATGTTGTCAAGTTCAAAAACTGGGGATGTCTTGCAGAATAGCTTCGTTTTCAAGCTTGCAGAAAGACAGATAGACAAATACAACTACAACTGCGACTGCAGTACACTACCACTACACCTACACATGCACATGTACTACGCTACATTACACTACACTAATTACACTACACTACTCTAATTACATTCAATTACGCTACACTATATACACTAATTACACTACAACGACAACAACAACAACAGCAACTACCACCACAGATACAACTACAATTACAGCTACGCTACATTACATTACACTACACTATTTACATTGCAGCACGCTACAACTACAAATACAAATGCAACTACAACTACACTACATTACACAACACAACACTTCACTAGTTACATTGCATTACGCTACAACTACAACTACAACTGCAACTACAACCGCAGCTACAACTACCACTACATTACACTACACTACACTACACTACACTACATTACACTACACTACACTAATTACACTACGCTACGCTACAACTACAACTACACTAACTGCGCTTGCAACTACACTAATTACTCTACATTACAACTACAACTCCACTACACTACACTGCAACTACAACTACAACTGTGCTACAGCATACTACATCCAGCAGTTGTGGTAAGGTGACCGCTGCAACCCATGCAATGACTCCAAAAAAACACAACTCCAACCACCTTTCGGTCCATTTGTGGATTCGCTCTGCCATCCGTGATTCACAACAACCAATCTCTCCTATAGGTTTCCTATTTTTGAAACTTCCGCCACCGCCTTGTGCGGTACGACTGGTATACATACATACTTACATACATTCAACATTTAACATTCGATATATCACATGCATGCATGCATGCATGCATGCGTGAATACATGCAGGCAGACATACAGACATACAGACAGACAGGCAGGCAGACATACATACAGAGATACAGACATACAGACATACAATATACACACTCGGCAATATGTCATTCATTCAGCAAATTCAGCGCGCTCTTGGTAAAAGTGTGCCCCGGACTTCACAATAGTATCATGGTTGGAGTGAGGTGAGAACAGTGGCAGAGGGATCGACCATTGTGATGAAGGTTGGGGCCAGATGCTATTTAAAGTAGCGGTGGTTTGCGTACACGGTACACTAGGGATTTCCATTATTTGGATCTACCTGCGGTGGTCCCAGATTCCGGTCGTGGTTAATCTGTGGTGGCTTGGCCCATTTCCCCGGCTAGGCAGTGAATGCAAATTCGAGGAAGATGCTGTCACTTTGGCCAGATCTGAAAACATCTGGAAACAATCTATTGATTTTCACACTCTGAAAACAATCTACGATCGCATCGTGTCTTTGGAAGCCTTTGGACGTAGACTCTGAAGTCGTTCTGAATCTCAGGCAGCGAGCGATTAGTTGTGCTCCGCGTGGGCAGCGTTTCCAGTGGCTTCTGAAAGTTCAGGCGCGAGGGGCGTTTCTTCTCTTATTTTTGATTCTGTATCCCGCTCCTCCGCCGCCGCCTCCTCTCTCTTTCACACAACTTGCTCACACACAACTTTGTCACACACTCTCTTTCACACACAACTTTCTCACACACAACTTTGCCTCCTATCTCTTTCACACACAACTTGCTCACACACACACGCACAACTTTGTCACGTACAACTTTGTCACACACACAACTTTTTCACACACACCATCTTTCACACACAGCTTTGTCACATACAATTGTCACACACAAATTGCTCACACACAACCACACAACTTTGCCACTCACACACAGCTTGTTCACACACAACTTTGTCACACACAACTTGCTCACACACAACTTTGTCACATACAACTTTGTCACACACACAACTTGCTCATACACAACTTTGCCACATACAACTTTGCAACACGCGCACAACTTTGTCACACGCCATCTTTCACACACACAGCCCTTTCACATACAATTGGCACACACACACACACGCACACAACCACACAACTTTGCCACCCACACACGCGCACACAACTTTTTCACACACACACAACTTTGTCACACACAACTTTGTCACACACCATCTTTCACACACAGCTTGCTCACACCAACTTTGTCACACACACAACTTGCTCACACACAACTTGCTCGCACTTGGCGGCATCCACCATCACTTTGCGTGGCAGGCATGGGACACCGACTCTTCTTTGCGTGGCAGGCGTGGCACTTGGCGACATGCACCGTCACTTTGTGTGGCGGGCGTGGCACTTGGCGACATCCACCTTCGTTTTGCGTGGCAGGCGTGGCACTCGGCGACATCGACACTCTCTTTGCGTGGCAGGTGTGGCACTTGTGACGCTTGGCTGGACGCCGTGGCACTTTGCGTTGCAGGCGTGGCGCTTGGCGACATCCACCGTCACTTTGTGTGGCAGGCGTGGCGGCATCAAGCTTCGTTTTGCGTGGCGGGGCCCGTTGGTCGCCGGTGACGCCGCGGCACTTTGTGTGGCAGGCGTGGCGCTTGGCGACATCCACCGTCACTTTGCTTGGCGCTTGGCGACATCCACCTTCGGTTTGCGTGGCAGGTGCGGCACTTGTGACACTGGGCTGGCTCTGGTGGCGCGCTTGGGGCCCGTTGGTCGCCGGTGACGCCGCGGCACTTTGCGTGTTGTCGGCTGTCACCTCGTTGGCCGGGGGTGCAGGATGACACGGTCTTGTGTGCTTGGGGCCAACGCCCCGTTTCCAACCAAGGGCAATGGGCTGGCGCCTTGCCGGGCACATGCCGATGGTCGGCAGGCATGAAGCAATCTGCAACATGCCAGGGCAATGTCCAGCGGGAGGCCCTCAAATCGCACAATCTGCTGCAATCGCATATGCCTGTTGTGTCAATTCTGGTTCGTTTCATGTTTTGTTGCGTGCACCAAGCGGACCAACGTGATGTTGTTTCTCATCTCGTTGGCCGGGGCTGCGGGATGACGCGGTTGTGTGTGCTTGGGGCCAACGCTCGGTTTTCAACAGAGTATGACAGCAAGGGCTATGGGCTAATGCGCCTTGCTGGGCACACACTGAAGCACTGGCCGTTCACGTCCTTGCGACTGTCGAACGTCCCGCTCTGCTCCACCGCGTCGCTTGAGAGGCCGGTTTTCTCACACAACTGTGGCACACGCAACTCTTGCATACACAACTCTTTTACACGCAACTTTCTGACACACAACTTGTTCACACTCATACACAAATATTCAAAACTTCCTCAAACACAACTCTTTGCGCACACAACTGTTTCACCCCCATACATCACACCCACACACACACAACTCCTCCACGTACAACTTTTTTTAACTTATCGATCCTCCACCACCTTCTTTGCCTTTCCTTCCTTCCCCGTCCCACTTCAACTTTAGTTTCTCATTATTGGAAGAAGTTGACTTGTGGGGTTATCTGGTCCTTTAATTAACTTATCGATCATCCTCCAATCCTCCACCACCTCCTTTGCCTTTCCTTCCTTCCCCGTCCCGCTTCAATTTTAGTTTCTCA